>ERZ827126.31-NODE-31-length-229973-cov-5.591202_pt1 | contig 229973 bp, 276 predicted proteins | sample MGYA00519780_ERZ827126 | MGnify/ENA primary metagenome ERZ827126 (study PRJEB31778, sample SAMEA3449262) | human gut metagenome | biome: human gut; feature: human-associated habitat; material: faeces | place: United Kingdom | collected 2010/2012 ...
TTGAGGTTCTTTTTTATTCAATTGGCGCTTTTAATGAATTACAGGAATGCTCCTTATTATATTTTTCAATCTCGTCATCAATAATTGAATCTACATGAGGGAACAGACAACCGGGACCTCCATAGGTAATACATGGAATGAAATGTCCATGTGGTGCATACTCCTCACATGCTCTTCTGACCTCCTTACGGATCTCTTCTTCTGTGGAATCCACACGGTCTACGATCGAAGCATCGATTCCGCCCATAAGTGTCATTCTTCCGTTCAGCTGTTTCTGGAGCTTCGGAATATCATTCTGCGGAAGTGTTCCCTGCCAGATGTCAATCCCAAGATCAACCATATCCTCTATGATCGGTTCCATGAAGGAATCTGCGTGATGCATGATGATCACTCCATGGTCTTTCATATATTTATAGGATCTTTCATACTGTGGTTTGATAAATTCTCTCCATGTGTCCGGACTGATGAACAGGGACTGCTTGGAACCCCAGTCATCATGGGAAAGGATGATATCCGGGTGGAGATTATCAACGATCAGCTTTGTAAGCTGGAAACGGTACTCCCCAATGGCATTGCAGAGATCCATCATATCCTCCGGCTCAAGAAGGAAGTTCACCAGCATATCCTCAAATCCCATCAGGAAGTGAAGCCTCTCAAAAACACCTGTAGGCATAAATGCCATGAAAAGGCTTCCTGAATCCTTTATCTCCTGTGCCTTCTGTTTAAATGGTTCCCATAAAGCCGGATCCGAGCACTGACCGACAATATCCGGAATCACCAGCTGCTCTTTCCATTCTGTGATATCATCAATGACCTTGTTGTCCTCTGTTACATGTGGCATTGCAGCCAGCTGTTCCTGGGGCCAGAGGATCTCAGTTCCGAAAAGATCCTTCATAGGCTCCATACCACGGTGACGGTTTCCACGCACATAATTATTTGCCGGGTTCGGCGGGTAAAAGGTCGCACCCTCATACTGTCTCAGAAGTCGTTCTGGCCTGCCGTCCTTTTTTATCGTTTCAAGTAAAATCTCCGATGCTTTCAACATAATGCTTCCTCCTTTATTATCCTGTGATCTTTCAAAATACCCGATCACTTATCTTTATGATCTTGCGTCAATCTCAGCCTGATACTGAAGAACCTTTTCCTTTGTGATCTTAAATCCAAACACCAGAAGTAGAAGACCTGCCAGACAGAAAATAGCCGGAACAAGTGCAAAGGAAATCGTCATTCCCTGACGGGCCGTTCCCTCAAGAACAACTCCGGATTTCCAGCCTACCGCCACAAGACAGGCGCTGAGGATCGTTCCTCTTAAGAATACGGCAATCTTCAGCGGAAGATTCTGTAATCCCATAATCCATCCGGATGCATCTTTTCCGCTCTTCCATGTTGCATACACTACAGTGTCCGCATAAAGTGCAGGTGAAGCTGCAAAAGCCATACCATAGAAGAACTGGGCAAGTGTCATAAGGGCGATCACTGTCATTGCATTTCCATAGAAAATATATACAAGGAACAGTGATACTGCCATTCCTGCATAAGCAATGATCATAGTTGTACGGGACGATATTGCTTTTGCAATGTATCTCATGGAAAAAGCTCCGATGATGGCACCGATGGCAACACAGAGAAGATAAGTGGTCATCAGTCCCGGATTTCCCATTGCATCCCTGAAATAGTAAATAGCAGATGCTGCTGTTACAAATTTCACACACCATTTTGCAAGGTCTGCCAGCATCAGGACCATAAGAGGCGGATTCTGAAACAGGGAAGCAAACATCTCTCTGATCGTGATCTTTGTTTTGTCATTTTTCTTTCCTGCGGTTTCCGTTTCAATCTCTTCATAGCCTTCCGTCATCTTGAAATGGGCGAAATAGGTTACGACCATCAGAATACCCAGGCAGAAAGCTGCTGCTGCAAATTTATTTTTCTCACCGACATATCCGGCAAGAAGTGTTGCAAATGGAAGACCCATATAGGAAAACAACAGACCGCCTATGTTATTCCAGGTTGCCCTGGAGGATGCAAGCGTTGCTTTGTCTTCCGGTGTTTTACCAACAATACTGATCAGGGTTGCATTGGCAACATAGCTGAAATTCCATGCCACATGAGATGCGATGGATGCGGCAATGATCACCACTGCCGAAAGCCATTCATTATCACTGACACGTATGAACATGAATGCGTACAGAAACGGCACCATCCACGGAACCATGATCAGCCAGGAACGATAACGCCCCCATTTCTTTGCTTTTGTGCCATTGATGATTCCTCCGTAAAGCCAGGACAGACAGGCATCAACAATGGTAAATACGGAATTGATCACACCAGCCACACCAGCTGCAAAGCCTGCCAGATCCGTCAGAAATGTCATAAAGTAAAATGTCTCGATATTACTCATAAGAACAAATCCGGCATCACCAACACCAAAGAAATATTTCAGGGCATTTGTAAGACCCTTTTTCTGTTTCGGATCTTGTTTCGGTATTTCATTTTTACTCATTTTCTTTCCCCCTTCGCTGTTTTTTGTGGGACCGGCCATTTCCACAACTTCACGTTACCTTTGATGGTTATAGTATAGTTGTTTTTTTCTTGTTCGTAAATCCGCACACTTCTTCATTCTTTCTCCAATGCTTCATACTTTTTGTACAGTTATTATTGTAAATATGCACAAATAATTCCCTCTCCGTTTTCTTTTTATTTTCCGTCTAATATGTTATAATTTCCTATAAATACAAGGCTTTTATGAATTGGAGGAAATATTTTGAACAAAAGAGAGCATTTCGTGAATAGCCCGCATACAGGCTTCCATCTTAATCTCCAGATCATTGCTGACGATTTTGCGGAGAAAAAAGAGGATGTTTCCATCCTCTGCCGTGAAGACCCCCTGACGCTGGATGGTCTTCGCATATATCAGGCAGGAGCCCTGCTGAAGCCATGCTACCTTTATCTTGTCTTCGGCAATTCTCTTTCCGAAAGCTTCCTGCGATACCAGAACATCGCATTTGTAGTGGTGGGCTCCGGTGATCTTTCCTGCTTTTCCGAAAGCTGCAGGATCCTTCACATTAAGGGAACCCTTTCTTTTTCTGAGGTCTTCAACCAAATACAGCAGACCTTTGACAGATATTCTGACTGGGACAGTAAACTCCAGCTTGCACTTGGAAGTATCGATCCGCTGAATGAGATGCTGGAAGCCAGTCTGGATATATTTCATAATCCGGTTTTTGCCCACGACACCAACTTTTATATCCTTTCTTCTCCCCGGCACGTAACCGGTATGTCCGAATGGGTCCATGACCAGCGTACAGGAAGACTCATCGCACCTTTAAGCCTGATTCAGGATTTCAAGCTTGACGCCGAATACCAGCGCACACTTATCACCCACGGCGCCAATATTTATTCCGAAGAGCTCCGCGGTTACCGTATCCTCTACATGAATCTCTGGGTCAGCGGCAATTATCAGGGCCGGCTTTGTGTGGATGAGCTCCAGACGGAGATACAGCCCGGACATTTTTCTGCTCTTGAGTATCTTGGCTCCTTTATCGAGCTGTGCATCCGTCGGCACAATCTGTTCCAAATTTCAATGGGAAATGACTCCCGGCAGTTTTTCACGGAGTATCTTTCCGGAAAGCTCACAGAACTACAGGCAGTTACCGATCAGATCCAGTATCTGAACTGGAATCGCCATGACCGGTATCTTGTACTTCGTCTGGAAACCCAGCAGCAGGATGACCGTATGCACTCTTCCATCGCCACACTGGGACACATTGAAGCCCAGATCCCGGAAGGTCTGGCCTTTACCTATCAGCAGGGAATCGTTGTGATCGTTAATCTGTCCTTTAAGCACTCTGTATCTTCCGATGTTATCAGTTCACTTGCGATCATCCTGCGCGAAGGGCTTTTTAAAATGGGAGTAAGCTCTGAATTTCGTGATTTTCTCCTGATCCCTCAGGGATATATTCAGGCTGTTTCCGCCTTGCGCCTGGGCAAAAAAAGTCAGAGCATGGCCTGGTGCTATCATTTTGATGCTTATCTTCTGGAATATATGCTTTCCCAGATCAGCCATCAGATCAGTCCCGAGCTTCTGGTCTCTTCACGGCTGGATGCACTGCAGAATTATGACCGAAAAAACAATACTGAGCTGTATCACACACTCAAGGTCTATCTGGAGCATGAACGCAATTCTCTTCAGACAGCCCGTGAGCTTTTTATACATAGAAGTTCCCTGACCTACCGTCTGGAGCGCATCCAGAAACTCACAAAGGTTGATCTGGATAATCCGAAAGACCGGCTTCTTCTGCAGCTCTGCTTTCTTCTGCAGGAAAAGGACCAGACTGTCACCTGACAACCTGGTCCTTTTTTCTGCTTATATCTGTAAAAACTCCAATCCGAAATAATGTTCCATCCATAGCCTGATGGTTTCTTCCGAATCGCTTATTTTCGTTTCAATGGATCCATCTTCCTTCTGGATTGTAAGAACATCCCCGGTCAGCGCAACACTTCCTTCCGGTCTGCAGATGCTCACCACTCTTTTTCTGGTAATTAATACATCTGGAGATTTTGCACAATAGAAATTCAGCAGTTCAAAATCTGCTTCTACTGTAGGAGTCTGTGAAAATCTGAGTATTGGCAGATATTTTTCTTCTTTCCTTCGTTCAACAAGTATCTCTCCGTTTGTATTTCCCGGCTTCATGTTAACACGGTACCATCCGTTTTTTTCTCTGTGGATACCATCCTTCATAAGAACCGGCTTCTTGGGTCCGGGACCTCCGTATCCTACATCACAGTAATAGCTTCCTTCCTCAAAAATAACAAGGGTTGCCCGGTGCAGGACCGGCGGAAGCTCTTCCCGGTTCCACAATATCCTTACCGCCACAGGGATCACACGGAAATCCAAAGCTTTCAGAAGCTCATAAAACAATTTATTCAGCTCGAAGCAATATCCGCCTCGTTTTCTGACAATGATCTTCTCATAAATATCTTCCGACCTCAGAGAAGGAATCCTTCCCTCGTCAAAAACTTCCAGATTTTCAAAGGGAATACTGCAAAGATGAAGGTCCATTATCTTTTCCAGACATTTTTTATCTGTTCTTAATTCACCCTCATATCCGATCCTGTTCAGATATGCCTCCCGTTCTCTGTCATTCATTTTTTCACTCCTGTTCTATTCAAGAAGATAACAGCTGGTATAGGCGATCGTACAGGGACCATAATAGTATTCCAGACCATTTGCCTGGCATACCTGTGTTACCAGCATTCCATAGGCTTCCATCGAAGAAAATGCCTGTTCGGGGAAACGGCATGGAGCATCCGGATATGTACACGTTTTACATTTTGTACAGCACCCAGCCCCTATGGGGAGCATGCCCGGCCATCTTTCTCTGAGCATTTTTTCAAATTCATAAAAATTCTGTTTATGAACCGCTTCGGTCTCCATCATCGTCTCTCCGTCCAAAGGATCCTCCAGTTTCCCCACTGTCTGGACAATAATGCCTTCCCTGTACTTTTCTATCTTTTTTCTGCATACTTCAAGATCTCCGCATCCGGGAGGACAGCTCCAGCGTTTTGCATACATATGGCAGGTATTATTTTTGCACATTTCCCTTACCTCCGGCATAAGCTGGATCGAATCGCTCTTCAGAAGTGCTACATAAGAAAATCCTGCCTTTTTTCCCATCTCTTCCAGTTCTTTTATATTAAGCATATCCATTCTCCTCGCATTACGGAAAGCATAAGCCATCCACAAAACAGTCCTGGAACTCCGGCGAAGCTGCCAGCTCCACAAAATCCATATTTTTGACAGTTCGATCCATTTCTTTTCTTTCCTCTTCATTCAGGAGTGCGATCCTGGCACCTTCGCCTGCCGCATTTCCCACCGGCTGTATCCTGGGCAGCAGCTCAGCCGGGAACATCCCGATCGCCGCCGCACTTTCCGGATTCATGTAATTGCCGAATGCACCGGCAAGATAGACCCGTTTAATATCCTTTTCTGTGATCTCCAGTCTTTTCATAAGAAGAAAAATTCCTGCTGCGATAGCCGCTTTTGCCAGCTGCACCTCTCCGATATCCTTCTGTGTCAGATAAACGCCCCTGTCATTTCCCGACTTTTCCGGAGGTACCAGCACAAACACTCCCGCCTTTTCCTGGCCGCTTTCCAGATGACCACTTTCATCAATAAAGCCAGCCAGGTACAGCTGTGCCACAAGATCGATCAGACCTGAACCGCATAAGCCTGCCGGAGCCTTATTTCCTATAGTCGTGTATTCCCATTTTCCATCTTTGTATACTACATGATCTACTGCTCCTGCTCCTCCGCGCATCCCGCACTCGATCTTTGCACCTTCAAATGCCGGACCGGCAGCTGTTGAACAGCAGGCTAATCTCGTTTTATTTCCAAGGACCATCTCCCCGTTCGTTCCAATATCGATCATAAGGCTGATCTCGTTCTGCTGATCCTGTCTGAGCGCCAAAATGCAGCCACAGGTATCTGCCCCTACATACCCGGCTATATCAGGCAGCATAAGCAGCTGCCCCTTTCTGTGGATATGGAGCCCATATTGCTCTGCATTCAGTGTAAGCCCCTGACTGATCGCCGGATTATACGGTGCATGGACCAGCGATGCCGGAGAAATCCCAAGAAAAAGATGATGCATGCAGGTATTTCCTACCACAGATACCTGACAGATATCTAATGTGCTTCTTCCTGCTTCCTCTGCCAGTTCCTGGAGCATTTCATCAACCGCATTCCGTATGCAGCCGGTCAGCTGCTCTACGCCATGCTCCAGAGCATGATCCGCCCGCATGATCACATCTGCGCCATACTGAGTCTGTGGGTTCATTCTGCTCTTGAGAGCCAGCTGCTTCCCGGTCAATGCATCCATAAGATAGCCGACCACCGTCGTGGTACCTATATCAAAAGCCGCAAAACAGATTTTTTTCTCTTCTCTGCTGATATCCAGGATCTCATTTCCTGCACAGATCACATACCATTCTTCTGCTTCTTTTCTGCAGCCGTAAAGCTTCGATGCAATTTCAGTATCAGGCAGAACAGGTTTTTCCACATCCAGCTGTTCTGTCAGCCGCTCCCATTCAGAGCGGTTGTCTCCTGTCTCCGGTTTCTTAAGAATCACTTTTTTCTGTTTCAGATCAGGCCTGAACGCAACCGGTCTCTGCATTCCTTCTGTAAGGATCTCCTCTTCCTGGCATCCGGACAATGTATCTACTTCAAGGTCACTATGGATTTCCGTCTGACATGCAAGCACCATGTGATCTTCTATTTTAACACGACATTTCCCGCACTTTCCCCGGCCTCCGCAGGGTGCATCAGGAACCAGCTTTGCTTTTCTTTCCGCCTCAAGGATCCTGGTACCCGGTTCCACCAGGATCTCCTTTTCCTCCCTGATAAATTTTATTCGGTACATTTTCATCCCTCCGATGGTCACTGTAAAGCAAAAGCCGCTCTGCCGTCTATGCCATGCACAGACAATACAGAGCGGCCCGTTTTATTTTCCCTTATGCTGCCAAAGCTTTTGCAAGAACTGCTGCGCTTGCTGCATCTTCTGAATATCCATCTGCGCCGATCTCATCTGCAAACTCCTTCGTGATCGGTGCTCCTCCAACCATGATCTTAACATTGCTTCTGAAATCTTCCGCATTAAGTGCTGCAACTGTATCTTTCAGAGCCGGCATTGTAGTTGTGAGCAGCGCTGAAAGTGCAATTACCTTAACATCCGGATTTTCTTTGTAACATTCAATAACCTTCGATGCAGGTACATCAACACCGAGATCAATAACTTCAAAGCCGGCACTTTCGATCATCATCGCAACAAGATTCTTTCCGATATCATGAAGATCTCCTGCTACAGTAGCGATGATAAGTTTTCCCATACTTCCTGTAGCGCCGGATGCAAGATGTGGTTTCAGAACCTCAACACCCTTTTTCATTGCACGGGCTGCTACCAGCATTTCCGGAACAAAGATTTCTCCGTTCTTAAATCTTTCACCTACAACAGCCATTGCATCGATCATGCTGTTAAGAATCTCTGTTGCCTCACAGCCTTCATCAAGAGCTGACTGTACAGCTGCACCTACAAGTTTTGCTTTTCCTTTTTCTACCAATTCTGCTACTTCTGTGATTTTTGACATAATCAAACACCTCCGCTTTTTATTTTTTATCCGCATTCCGCATATGCGTTTTATTTATTTTTTTACAGGTCCGATCAGACCTTCTCTGTATGCTCCGATGTATTCCATACAATAATCATCCAGACCAAGCAATGCCTCTGTTGCATATACAAGTCCAAGCATATCTCTGTTTGTAGGATCCATGATCGCGCTGTCAAGGCCGGCATTCATTGCAAGTACCACAAATCCGAAATTGATAAGCTTACGTACCGGCAGATTGAAGGAAATGTTGCTGATCGCCGCTGTAATGTGGATCATTGGATACTGTTTACGGACACTTGAAATTACTTCCACATTCATCGCAATACCATCTTCAGATGTACAGAGCATCTCAACCAATGGATCAATATGGATACGATCCGGTGAAATTCCGTACTCTTTCGCTTTTGCCATGATCTTGTCAAATACCTTCAGCCTGTCTTCCGCACTTTTGGGGATACCTGTATCATCGCTTAGAAGTGCGATAACCTGCCACCCTTTATTTTCAGGCTGTGCCATAAGAGGAAAAATCTTATCGATCTTATCTCCCTCACCGGATACAGAGTTAAAAATACCCGGTTTTCTGCAGAATTTGTAAGCTTCTGTAAGAACATCTGCGCTGGGACTGTCTACGGAAATCGGAAGATCTGTCACTTCCTGAATACAGTCGATCATCCATTTCAAGGTTTCTACTTCTTCTGCTTCCGGAACAGATGCGCAACAATCGATATAGCTTGCTCCTGAGTTTGCCTGAGCAAGTGCCCGCTGCTTGATGAATTCTGCATCTCTGTTTGCGATCGCCTCCGCCACAGAGGGGATGGATCCATTGATTTTTTCACCTATGATTATCATATTATTTATCCTCCCGTTAACATATTCTGGCCTGCATCAAGAATTATTACTGTTCATTTCATTCTCAGTAACACGCTTCGCAGAATATTACCAATGAACAGTAACCAAGAATTCTTATTTCAGTTCCATGTCTTTCATATAATGATTGTATCAAAATAAATGCAAAAAACCAGCCGCATTTCATACCATAAACATTGCATTTATTCCTACATTTTGTAGGAATGTTTTTCAGGAAAGACCTTCGTAAGCAGCAATCTAAAATAAGCCCATAAATCATAGCTTTGTCTACGATTTATGAGCTTATGCTAACACTTATTTCATATTCCTTAAATTTCCCTGAAATCCGGTGTCCCGTACAGGTCATACGGAGTACTCTGGTATACGTAATAATTCAACCAGTTCGTATACAGGTTGTTGGCATGGGCCCTCCAGGTGAGGAGTGGTTTGTTGTTTGGATCGTCATCTTTGTAATAGTTCTTCGGGATTTCAATAGGCAGACCCTTGGCAAGGTCTCTCTTATATTCGCCATCCAAAGTCACGCGGTCGTATTCCGGATGTCCCATAACAAAGATTTTACGTCCTCCCTCTGCCATTGCAAGGAACAGACCAGCCTCTTCGCTTTCCGCCAGGACCGTAAGGTCTTTGCATGCATGGATATCTGCAATAGGAACTTCTGTGTGTCTGGAATGCGGCGCAAGAAATACATCATCAAAGCCCCGGACCAGCGGGATCTTACGGTTCAGTACCCTGTGCTGGAAAAGTCCGAACATTTTCTTATCCAGAGGTTTTTTCTCCAGGCCATAAAAATGATAAAGACTGGCCTGCGCTGCCCAACAGAGAAAGATCGTGGAAGTCACATGCTTCTCAGTCCAATCCATAATCTCAGTCAGCTCATTCCAGTAATCCACTTCCTCAAAAGGCATCTGCTCCACCGGTGCTCCTGTGATGATCATTCCATCAAATTTACGTTTCTTTATATCGGTGAATGTTTCATAAAACTTGTTCAGATGGCTGAGAGATGTATTCTTGGCTTCATGGCTCTCCACAGCCATAAATGTCACATCCACCTGCAGCGGTGTATTGGAAAGAGAACGCAGAAGCTGCAGCTCTGTTTCTTCTTTCAGCGGCATCAGATTCAGGATCAGAATATGGATCGGACGGATATCCTGGTGCATGGCACGTTTTTCGTCCATTACAAATATATTTTCTCTCTCCAGGATCTCCTTTACCGGAAGATCCCCCTGTGTTTTGATCGGCATTGTTTGCCCTCCTTATATATAAAGCGTCTCTTATAAAGGAGCCGCTCGGCTTTTTTCTTCAGATAAAAAGTATCTCCAGTCTGTACGGCCTTTACTACACTCCGGCAAGTTTCCGAAAATCTTCTTCTGAAAGGATCGGAATCCCCAGTTCTCTTGCCTTTTTGTTTTTGGATGAATTGGACTGGATGTCGTTATTGATCAGATAATTGGTCTTTTTGGTAACTGAACCGGTAACCTTGCCTCCCAGGGATTCGATCAGCTCTTTGGCCTCACTTCGATTTCCAAAGTGCACCAGACTTCCTGTGATCACAAAATTCATTCCTTCAAAGATCTGTTCCTGTTTGGGACTGTCCTCCTGAATATGAAGAAAGCTCATCAGATGATTCAGACGGCGATTGTTATCCTCATCCTTAAAATAAGCTACCAGATTTCCGGCAATGACCGGCCCGATGGTATCAATATCACTGACCTCTTCCAGACTGGCATGACGTATCCTGTCCAGATCATTGTCAAAATGACGGCAGATCACCTTTGCATTAGCCAAACCGATATTTGCGATCCCAAGACTGTAGATCACCCTTGGAAGTGTAGTCTCTTTCGCCCGTTCCAGACTTTCCATAAGATTATCATAGGATTTCTGCCCAAAGCCTTCCATTTCCACGATCTCATCCTTATACCGGCTGATCTCAAAAATATCGCCAAAGTCATGGATAAATCCCCTGGCAATAAATTTCTCCAGTGTTGCCTCGGAAAGTCCGTCGATATTCATGGCATCCCTGCTTGTAAAAAGCCCAAAGGATTTGATCTTCTTGGCCGGGCACCCCGGATTGACGCAGAAAAGACATTCCACATCGTTTTCTTTCTTCACTACCGTTTCCTGTCCGCAGGCCGGGCAGGTATGCGGGATCGGTGCATTACCGCTTCCGGTCAGATTTTCCGCAATCTGAGGAATGATCATATTTGCTTTGTATACACGAATGGTATCTCCGATCCCCAGCTTCAGTTCCTTCATGATACTGATGTTATGCACACTGGCCCTGCTCACTGTGGTTCCTTCCAGTTCCACCGGCTCAAAAATTGCTACCGGATTGATCAGTCCGGTCCTGGACGGGCTCCACTCAATCTCCAGAAGTCTCGTATCACGCATCTCATCGGCCCATTTAAATGCCATGGCGTTCCTTGGAAACTTGGCCGTAGTTCCCAGAGATTCTCCGTAAGCAATATCATCATACAATGCCACAAGCCCATCTGACGGAAAATCATTGGTCGTAACTGCTTCCGCAAAGTAATCCATCGCTTCATCCAGAGTTCCCGCTGTGACTTTTCGATATTCCACAACCTCAAAACCCTGTTCATTCAGCCACCGAAACTGCACCTCCCTGGAATTCCGGAAATCCACGCCTTCCGCACTCACTAAAGAAAAAGCATAAAACCGTACGTTTCTCTTCGCTGTAATTTCGTTATTCAGCTGGCGGACAGAACCACTGCAGAGATTTCTGGGATTTTTGTATTTGGCATCTGCATCTCCGATGGTTTCGTTGATCTTTTCAAAATCCGAATAGGTAATGATGGCTTCTCCGCGAAGTACCAGTCTCCCTTTAAAAGAAATTTTCAGAGGTATGTTCTTAAATACTCTGGCATTATTGGTAATAACCTCTCCCACAATACCATTTCCTCTGGTAACTGCCTTTATAAGCTCTCCGTTTTCATAGGTAAGCACGATCGTTAAGCCATCCAGCTTCCAGGATAAAAGTGTAGGATGTTCCCCGATAAACTCTCTCAAAGCTTCTCTCTCTTTGGTCTTATCCAGAGACAGCATCGGTCTCTCATGTTCCTCCTTGGGGAGCTGCTCCACTGCCTCATATCCTACATTAACGGTTGGACTGTCTGCCAGAACGATCCCTGTTTCTTTCTCCAGTGCGCTCAGAGTGTCGTACAGGGCGTCGTACTCCACGTTGGACATGATCTCCCTGTCTTCCTGATAATAGGCCCTGGACGCTTCCCGGAGCTTTTCTCCCAGCTCTTTCATTTTTTTTATGGATGATTCGTTCATGGCTTCCTCCCGTCCTTTTTTCTGATTTTTCGGAGGAAAGCATCTCCTCCAGTTCTTTTCGTTCTTCCGGCCGGATCTCACGATATTTCCCCTCTTCCAGGCCATCAATATACAGATTCATGATCCGAACACGTTTCAGTGTTACGACTTTATATCCGAAATATTCACACATACGACGGATCTGGCGGTTCAGACCCTGGGTAAGGATGATACGAAAACTGTTTTTCCCTGTTTTTGTAACCTTGCAGGGACGTGTGACCGTATCAAGGATCGGCACTCCGCCGCCCATACCACGGATAAATTCTTCTGTCACCGGTTTATTCACGGTCACCAGATATTCCTTTTCATGGTAGTTCCCCGCCTTCATGATACGGTTCACCAGATCTCCTTCATTGGTAAGGAGCAGCAGTCCTTCGGAATCTTTATCCAGCCGTCCTATGGGATAGATTCGCACCGGATAATCCAGATATTCTGTTACTGTTACCTCTTTCCGTTGCTGCTTGGTACTGCAGACAATCCCTTTTGGTTTATGAAAAAGAAGCAGGATCTTTTTTTCCTGTTTTTTTACAGTCTTTCCGTCAATACAGATCTCCGCATCCGGAAGGATCTTCATTCCTGTGGAAACCAGTTCTCCATTAGCAGTAACTCTCCCCGCTTCTGTCAGGCGGTCTGCCTCTCTTCTTGAGCAGACTCCTATATCGCTTAAATATTTATTGATTCTGATTTTTTCGTCCATTGTTCTATTATATATTTTTTCCCACGTGTTCGCAACCGGTTATTTTTCTTGTATTTTCTTGCTCATTATTGTATGATAAACAGAAATATACTTAAATATCAGGAGGAAAAACATGTCAGAGCATACTCCACGTATGAACCGGCTGCTGATCTTTATCGCTGTTTTCCTGTGTCTGATCTGCGGTATTCTCTTTACCCAGTCATCGGCCGGTCCTTTTGAAAGCAGCAGTACTTCCGTAGTTTCCATAAATACCAGCGATATTTCGACTATTGAACCAAGTTCAGATCGCGATCACCATACAGATGCATCGATATCTTCCGGCGCTCCCTCACCTTCCGCCACACCGTCTCCTGTTCCCACAGAGATTCCCGAAGCAGAAAAGGTTTCGCCGGAGGCAGAAAACGGAGTCTGGACACCGGATGGCACCAACTGGAAATTTATGGTTGACGGAACCGCCTATACCGGATGGCTTACCGACACAGATAGTCATCGATATTATTTCAATAAGGACGGAATCATGCAGACCGGCTGGATCACCCTAGGCAAAAAACGTTATTATCTGGACGAAGACGGAATCATGCAGACCGGAACCATCACCGTAAATGGAAAAAAATACACATTGGCAGCAGACGGTTCACTCAAAAAATGATCTTTCGTTATATCAGAGCAACAAAAATGCAGGTTCTTCCGGAACCTGCATTTTATTAACCCTTATTATTCTAACAGACCACTATAGACATAACCGGTCTGTCCATCATAATCAACCTGTATCCAGTCGCCTTCCTGCCCTTTCTTTTCAACTTCCGTTCCTGCAGAAAAACCACCGATAACCTCACCCTCTGAATCTGCGGAAGCACGAACATTACAATCCTCTGTAACTGTAAGCATTGTTCCTGCATCTGCGGAAGCACTGGCATCTTCACCAAGGCCCTGAAGGAATTCTGCCAGAGAGGGATCACTCTCCTGCGCAGCTTCATAGTCCGTCTTTACCTTTGTGATAAGCTCCTGCACATCCTTCTCAGATTCCAGTTTTTTCACATAGGCACTGATATCTGCATCGTCATCAGCACCACCTTTGATCTTCAGATTGCCGTCACTGCCCGTCTCCACATAAAACTGGCTCAGTGCCGGAACCGGAGTCTCAATTCCAGTACAGATATAATTAAAGACTACATAAACGACATACGAATCGTCCGTCAGTCCCTTCTTAGCGTAAACATTCTGTACCTCATACCCATCAATATAATCCCTTGAATTAATCTGCGACTCGTCAGCCGGCGTAAATCCGTCCTCAATCGTCTTAAGTGTTGCAATGTCTTTTTCCCCAAAAGCTTTATAATAGCTCTGAATCAGCTCGGTTACTTCCGTGCTGGCTTTTTCCATGGTTGTCTCCGCATCCGTATCTGCCGCGGAACTGGCGTCTTTCTTCTCGTCTGTCTCCCCATCATTTGCCGGAGAAGAAGGATCATTTTCCTGGTTACTTTGGGCTGTTGTCTGATCTTTATTGGAATTCCCCTTCTTACCTCCAACACAGGCGCGGACGCCAAAGATCAGAACAAGCACGATCACCAGAATGGCTCCGCCTAACATAAAATAGCGAAGGTTATCTGATAACCATTCTCTGAAATCATCCAAGTTCTTGTCCTCCTTATCATAACAACACGCCGGAACAATTCCCACTGTTCCGGGTAACACACCTGAAGGGAATCGAACCCCCGCACATGGTACCGGAAACCACTGCTCTATCCACTGAGCTACAGGTGCATAATGAAAAACATAACTTCTAAATTCAGGTATGAAATGTACTCGAAACCCTTTATTTATAGGCTTTTCGACCGTTTTATAATATTAAAGGAATATCTATACATGTATTTTCAAGGTACTATGCACACTCATTACAATCCCTATTAGTCCCTAGTAATTCTGACTAAATTTAATCAGTAATGGTGAACAAGTGGTGAATCAGCATCCTATATCATTTATAATGGGGAACAGATATTGATTGTTCACCATTAAATATGGTATAATGATATCACCGAGATTAATAATATCACACATCTCAAGATTTGTAAAGTTTTTTTATTTTTGTATACAATTCAGCAAAAGAGAGGATGTTTATCATGCGGAGAGAAAAGGGTACTGGATCATGGGGAACTGTAACAAAGCGTGGGATCACATATTATCGCTTTAGAAAACTATATCCAGGAATGACTAATCATAAAGAATTTACCGGAAGAACTAAAGCCGAAGTAAAACGTAAGGTACAAGAGTTTGAAAGTAAATCTGTTCATATTACTAATTCTGATTTTAATAAAATGACACTAGAACAATGTATTGAGAATGTTCTTAATGTACTTGAGCCAACATTTAAAACTAATAATTACGCTACATTACAAGCTACATTTAGATGTTATATTAAAACAAATAAAATTGCAGATGTTCAAATGGGATCTATAGATACTATTATGATTCAAGATTACTATTCGGAGTTATCAAAAAAATATTCAGAAAGCACTGTAAAGAAAACACGTACACTGTTTAATACGGTATTTGATTATTTGGTATCTTGTAATATCATGAGTTCTAATCCTGCAAAAGGAATTAAAATGCCACATACAACTAATTATGCTGTTCAAAAGAAAGAACATTCATTTTTATCTCTGGAACAAGCTGATAAATTTTATGAAACTGCATTAATGAAAGCTGATGAAGTTACGGCAGGTGTCCGAACAGGCGATTATATATATGGCAGGAACGCTCGATTTTGTTTAATCGTATTATATACTGGAATGCGTATTGGTGAAGCTTATGGTCTAACATGGAATGATGTAGATTTCAAACGTAATGTCATTAGAATCAATAAGACTAAAGAGCGTATTAAGGTGAATGGTAAATATCAATGGATTGTAGACACACCAAAAAGATCCGCTTCTATTAGAATCATTCCACTTATTGAAAAAGCAAAACAACAATTATTATATCTTAAAACGATTCAACCTGGAATAAATGCAAAACCAACTGATAATATATTTGTCACCGAAAGCAATATTCCGCCATCACAATCTTCTCTTACAAGAACTTTAAAAGCTATACTGACAAGAGCTGACATCAATCCAGTTGGATTCGGTTTACATGATTTAAGACATAGTTTCGGATCAATGTTATTGCAAAAAGGATGGGAAACAAATCAGCCTGTAGATATAAAAGTTATATCAGAATTACTCGGACACAAAGATGTTTCTATAACTTATAACACATATCTTCACATAATAAATACACATAAATCGGAAGTCATGAATTTATTATTATAACACATATAGTATATAAAAAAACGGGAGTTTATCATTACGATAGACTCCCTAATTTATTACAGATATATTGTTTTTCGTATGTTGTCAGATACCCATTTAAGGTATTTATCTTTTGGAATACGATATGTATTCCCTATTTTTATTTTAGGAAAATTATTCAGTTTGATAAGTTCATATGTTTTATTTCTTCCAAGTTTTAGATGTTCCATTACATCTGTAGGTGTCAGCATTTCTTGTAATTCGGACATCAAATCATTCCTTTTTATCTGTGCTGCCAAATCCACCATTTCTTGTCGCTTCTACATGGTCATCTTCTGTAATTCCATATTCAACAAAAATTCCCTGCATGAATCCTTCTCCACGATTTATTTCAATTGTTTTATCTTCGTTTGTGTCATTAGTGATTTTTGCCATGATATGTCCTTCATTGTTTGCTCCAAAATAATCACTATCAATAATTCCAACTGTGTTATTGAGCTGCATTCGATATTTGAATCCAAGACCACTTCTCGGATAACATTTCAGAACCCAATTATTATCAATTCTACATCTAATACCAGTCGGAATTTTTACAGTATCTCCAGGTTTAAGTTTAATTTTTACTGGTGCGAAGAAATCATATCCTGCTGATCCGACTGTTGCACGTTTCGGAAGTTTGATAGAATCATATATTTTACGGATTAATACACGAAATTTATCTTCATTATCAGGAACTCCATATAAATTTCCAGCACAATCTAAAAAATCTTTTTCAAATTGTTCATATGATACTTTATAAAATTTTGCAACTACTTTTGCCATATTCTTATCCTTTCTGTTTCCATAATATTATTTTATCTTCATTCATACTCTTTTGTACATCTATAATTCTTTGATTTCGACTTCCTCTGAACTGTAATCTTAAATCTTTTTCTTCTATTTTAAATTCTCCATCGACTAGGACATCACATAGTTTTAATATATTTGAATATTTTGCATCTTGAATAATTGTTTCATATTTATATCCTGTGTATATCCATAGCTTCTTTTCGGGATGTGATGACTTAAAATTTTTACATAAAAAGTATGAAAATTCTACATTATCAAGTGGATCTCCACCAGACAATGTAAACCTCGAAATTGATGGATCTGATAATATTTTGAATAAATCATCAAACACTTTTTGAGTGAACGGATAACCTCCATTTTTATTCCATGTTGATTTATTTTGGCATCCTTTACAATGGTGGGAGCAACCTTGTACAAACAAAGTAGCCCCAACACCATTTCCATTATTTACGTCAAACCTATCAATTCCGGCATATTTAAAGTCGGTTTCGACACCGTTAATGAGAGTCATTTCCCTCTAATTTCTCCATTAGACTCTTATTAAAGTGTTTTACTCGAAAATCTACTTCTTGTTGCTTTCCTTCATTGAATGCCTCAATGTAATCTCCTGTAAGATACCCTGTCACGCGTCTTAACCTTCTAATTTTTTTGCATCCACAAATCGGACACGCTTCACCAATTTCATCAGTGTAACCACAATTTGTACACATATCGTTTGGAACATTAATAGCGAAGTAAGGAATATCTTTATCCATTGCATAATTCACAATTTCTTCAAGCGCGTCAATATTATTTTTTACACTTGATGGAAGTTCTATATATGTAATGCACCCAGCAGAACTATATCCAGTAAGCTCAGATTCAATATCAATCTTTTCAAATGGACTCATTTCTTCCCAAACTGGAACGTGCATAGAGTTTGTAAAGAATTTTTTATCTGAAACATTTGGAATTTCGCCATATTTTTCTCTGAATTTTGTCATTGCAGTAAAGCATAAATTTTCTGCAGGAGTATAATAAACACCAAAATTCAAGCTGTACTTCTTCTTAAATTCTGCACATCTGTCTTTGAAAAGCTGCTCAATTCTTTTTGCCACAGCCATACCTTTTCCAGTGGTATGATTACAACCAATCAAAATTTGTAAAGTCTCAGCAAGACCAATCTGACCAATAGCAAGAGTTCCATGTTTCATGGCGGATTCGATATTCTTACCGTCATACCCTTCCATCACATAATTTTCATACATGAATTTCGCAGAATCCGGCGACTGACTACAAATCCATAAATATCTCTCAATGAGCATCTCTTTCGCCTCACTGATTTTTTTATCAAGATAATCCATGAAATCATCTACCAGTAACTCTTCATCGAGTTCTGGAATACCTACAAAGAGGTTGTTCTTTTCCAGGTACTCTTTCGTTTCCATAGCAAGTGTTGGCATAATGATGGTTGTCGGACAAATATTTCCACGTCCGTCTTTTGTCTGTCCGAATCCATTGATGTCCCAGCCGTTAGCTGTTCTACAGCCCATTGTTGAGAAGTAGGTTTTCGGATCATCTGGATCATACCCCTCATTACCAGACCAGTCACAGTTAGCATAATTCGGGTAAAGTCTCTGTGCTGTTGATCTGAGGGCTAATCTGTACAAATCGTAGTTTGGTTCTCCAGGCTTTCTGTTAATATCTTTCTTCATCTGGAAAATTCCACATGGAAAAATGCTAGTTTTATGCAACTTTCCGATTCCAGAAATAGATACATCAAGTAATGTTTTTATCACCATTCGTCCTTCTTCTTCTATGCAAGTGCCATAATTGATAGAAGTGAATGGCAACTGATTTCCAGATCGTGACTGTAATGTGTTAAGGTTGTGGTATAATGCTTCTACAGCCTGTTTTGTTTCAATGATAGTGTCATATAATGCGGACTGATAATAAATAGGATCAAGATTTTCTTTATTTTTGAAATAGAAATCTTCTTCTTTTAATCCGGTTTCCTTATAAAACGCTTCTTTATTTTCATCAATCCAGTCATCAAATTTATTTCTCACAATACCAATTTCATCTTCGTAATTATCAAACAACATTCCCATAAGATCCAAATATAAGAATGCTGCCGTATTTTTCAGATATGCTACAATATAATGTTTTCTGAATGATTTTCTTACATAAGGTGTCAGTGTCCAGTCAATATGTGTAGCTGAAACTCCACCGAACTGCTGTAATGACTGTAACTGAAATATTACTGCAATTAGCTGTCCGGCTGTATTTACTGATTGAGCTGGTCGCACATCTGTCTGCCTTGTGATAAATCCATGTGCAAGTAATTTATCAAATGGAATACTCAAACAATTGTGCATTCCTGCCGCATAACTGTCAAGGTCGTGAATATAGATTCTATTGCTTAAGTGATTTGTACGTGCCATTGTTGACATATATTCATCCAATGCAATTTCCTTCATAACTTCACTGTTTACAGCCCCAACACGCCCACCAAATGATTTACCGTCAACATTGGCATTTTGCTTGTCATCGTTTTTAGAGTTTAATGTATTTCTGGCTTTCACTCGAATAGAACTGTTTCTGTCACGAACCCTTGTTCTGTCATTTCTGTAAATAATATATTTTCTAGCAACATCCATGTCATATGTTGTCAGTTTCTTTTCCACAAGATCCTGAATCTGTTCGACACTTAAATCTGTGTGAACCGTACTAATGTCATCCGCAATAAGTGTTGCTATTTCTTTGGCACGTTCTGTTTCTTTGCCATCTATTTCAAAGAATGCCTTTAATACCGCATTCTGAATTTTTTCAGGTTTAAAAGTCTCTGATCTACCGTCTCTTTTATAAACCAATTAACGTTCCTCCAGTTTGTTTATCAATTCATAAATTTCTTCCCATCCATGAACACGGAATGTCTTTTTGTTATCTTCCTGTGTGTCTCTGTTCCAGGGCTTATCAAATATGAAATTGTATTTGACTGATGAATCTTTTGAATGATTCATAATAAAATTACCCGGACAGTCATCAATGAGAATGTCACCGTGTACTAAATGTTTGTCACGGCATATGATTAACTGACCACTATTGTATTTTGGAAAAATTCTTTTTAACCACTTGTCTTTCACTCTTACATGGTCAGGATGAGTTGAGGTAACAAAGTAGAATTTATATTTTTCCATCAATTTTTCGATAACTTCCTTTGCTTTTGGCTGCATTCCTAATGAAGAAAGAAAATCATCTGTTCCAAATTCTTTGAAGATATTTTCGCACTCTGGCTTCAGAAAGTCCTTAACCTCCCATTTGGTAATGTCATTCAAATTTAAGTTATCATTGTATTTTCGGTTATATTCGACTAACAGTTTTTCAACAAGGTCATTTACAACCTCATCAACATCGCATAATATTGTGCAGATTTTATTCTTATCTACTAGATGCTCTGAATAATATCTGTCTGTGTATTTTGCCATACTGTCCGACGACAAGTTATAACCTTTGTTCTCAATAATACAATCAGCTTCATCCTCAATTCCATCGAACTGCCCCACATCACTTGCGTCTCTTCGTTTTGCTTCTTCGATGTTGTCATTTCTCTGTAAAATTTTAATAAGCCGATCTCTTCTTGGAACTTTAATGTAAACACAGAAAATATCAATATCTGCTTTATTTCTGAGCTGCCGCATTCCATGAGGGGGTAATACTGCCACTTTATCATTTGTACAATCTTCAACTGCACTACCATAAAACCAGCCGTTGTACTCTCCTACTTCAGCAAAGAAGCCATTTTTCTGTTTTTCTTTAAACTCTTCTGTAGTGATAAAGTGATAGTCAACACCATCTTTTTCTCCCACTCTTGGGCTTCTTGTTGTATAAGATGTTACTTTTTTATAACCATATTCTTTGCATAATATTTTTTCTATTGTTGATTTACCGCTTGCGCTTTCGCCACACAGTACAATCATTGCAAACACTCCTTATATTTTCTTTGCGAGTTATCATATGAAAATTCATTCTGTAATTTATTTTCAAAATTTTTTCTGCATTTAATTGCATCTTCTTTTTTATGAAAAAATCTGACGATTCTTTTCCCTTCTCTCGTAATATCTGCAATCCATCTATGATGGTAATTGCTGTAATAAACTCCTTTTACGCCAGAAGTATTGTTTGTTGGCAATTTTCGATTACACATATTGTCTATATGTTTAGCAATTCTTAGATTACCTTTTCGATTGTCATATTTCCTTTCTGTACAAATATGGTCTATCTTAATATCTTTTTTATCTGGATTCATAACGAAACAATGCATTTGGACATAACAGTGATTATCGTCTGTCGTATAAATATAGCCGTCATGGTGTTCAGCCCAACAATATTCTTTTATTTTGTCATAATCCTCTAAATCAAAGTAGAATGGTTGATTCGTATTGCATGTATATCCGATTCCATATTTACCAGAAAGGTTATATGTATTGTGTTTTTTCTGTTTGTTTCTCGCTACTTCTTTCTTTAAACATCCACAGGATTTAGTATTACCATCCCTCAAATTTCTTCCCAACACTTCTATATGATTTCCACAAGAACATTTGCAAAGATATTTAGGACTACGTTTTCCTTTTGGTGTAACATAATCATCAATTCTTTTCAAAACTGTAAGTCTACCAAATTTTTGGTTAATTTTGATTATTGACTTTCCCATATTATCTAACTCTTTTATATGTGATAAACTGATATATAGGATATTCTTTTATATCAGGGTTTACTATTTCATCCATCTTCCATTCAGCTTTGAGTTTGTTCAAATTTGGAAAATATGTATCTGCTGTATAGCTGCCGTGTATTTTCGTGATATATGCTGTATCACAATATGGCAACAAAGCACTGTATATTTTCCCACCACCAATAACGAATATTTTTTCTTTATTGGTTATTGACTGAATGAGATGAATTGCTTCTTCCAGAGTTATAATGTGAGAATCCCCACCAACAGAAAAGGTGTTTCTACTTATTATATAGTTGGTTCTATTTGGGAGTGGCTTTATTGGTAAGCTGTCCCATGTTTTTCTTCCCATTATAACTATTGAATCTTTTGTTTTTTCTCGAAAGAATTTTCTATCTTCTGGGATATTGTCTAGCAAATCGCCCTTATATCCAATACCCCAGTTAATATCAACTGCCGATATTGCTGCTACCATGATTTCTTCCTAAATTCCTAATTCAAGTGATATTTGTGGAGATACCGGATTATAGTCAATAATAGTGAAGTCGTTGATATCCATATCATAGAAGTCCTTTTTGTCCGGATTTAAAATCAATCGTGGCATAACGGTTACATCTTTTACAGACTCTATTCTTGAAAACAATTCGTTTGCCTGTTCAACGTGTCGATCATAAATCTGTTCATTGGCAACAAAATGAGTAAAGATTCCAGGCTCATATCCGGTATGTCTCGCTACCATCAAGAGTAAAGCTGCATACTGAACTTCATTGATTCCTCCTGCTCCACTTGCAGCAAGTAGATCTCCAGATCTCTGATTTAAAAACATATTCAATTTGTTTCCTGTGACACTCCAAATTGTTTCGTATGCACAAGGTTTCAATCCTTCCGGACGGTCTTTAAATTCTTCTTCCTGCCACAAGTTACAAATATGGTATCTTCCATATGGATCATTTTTGATATCATCCAGAACACGTTTTCTGAACATATCATACCTATCAATAGTGTGACCATATCTATATGAAATAGTTCCATCACCAACATCCCAGTCATTCCAGTAATGAACTCCCATTTCATTTAATACAGATAAGTCATTTGACTGTTTCTGGAAAATCCACAGAATTTCTTTAATCGCACTTTTCCATGCAATTTTTCTTAATGTGAGAATCGGGAAATCACCTGCACCCAAATTATACTGTCTTATTTGATGCAGTACAAATTTGGTATGTGCCGGAGTTCCGTCTGCATATTTGGGACGAGGGTTTTCATCAAGATAACCATTTTCAAGAATATCCTGAATTTCACTCATCATATATATATCTGCTCTGTTCATTCTTTTTACTCCACAATAAATTTTTCAAGTTTCTTTCTAATTTCAGTGCATTCCTTCTCATTATCTGAGTGAATTTTGAGACAGATTTTTCTTGTTAAATCTACACTGAAAATTCCCATGATGGACTTTGCATCAATGATGTATCGCCCAACGATTAAATCCATGTCTGGTACAATTTTGTTTGTTACTTTTACAAAATCTTTTACCTTATCAACGGAATCTACTTTTATATAAAATTCGTTCATTCTATCTCCCACTCTGTTTCTCTTATACCATTTGCTTTCTTGGCACAATCTTCAGAACAATAAATGCCACCCAAATCATCAGTGATATAGTATTCATCTTCATATAGTTCCTCACCACAAACTTCACAGTTTGCTTTTACTTTATGAATGGCATTCGGGCATCTTGGATGACATGGATTCTGCCTACATATTTCGCAAATATTGTATCAATCCTTTATTTTATACTACTTATAAGAATTTCAAAGATCTTCATTCCGAAGATCACTGCTTGATTCTTCATATTTTTGCTGCCTTTACTCTTCCCATCCCAAAAGAGAATGAGAACGCCGAAATTATCGTCAGAAGTCGCATATTCCGCCATAGCTCTATTCCTGTTATGACCAGCAAGAGCATTATATCTACCGTGTGAGTTCTCCATTATTTTGCATGGAGAAACCTCTAAGTTATCCCAATCAGCAGGAAATTCAACAAGTTTCAAGCTATAGTTGTTGGCGAATTGAACTGCCAAGCTATCCGCCCCACTCGCCATTCCACTTATGATTTCCAGATTTTCACGATTGATTTTATACAAATTATTTTCTCTGTCGATAGTGAGAAGATTTAATTGAGGGTACATTTTATTAAGCTCGAACAACTTTTTTATTGTTACCTTCTCAAGTGTTTTGTAATCGTTAAAAAATCTTGATCCAGCAATAACAATTCTCAACATATCTTCTCACCTTTCTTTGTTCTCATTTATTATATCACATTTTATTTATTTGTCAATATTTATTTTATACTACTTGCAGTATTTTTCAAATACCTCATTGTAGTTTTTATTTCCGGTCAGCTTACGAACAATACACATAGCCAGACCTGTTTCTTTGTTGAATGTATCTCCGGTATGGCATTTGGTTACTGTCTTAGTGCCATCTTTCCAGAATACAACAGTTGCCGGATCATTGAACACAACATGGTCAATTTCCTTATCCAGGTCAACGCTATTCTCCCATTTTTTTGTTTCGTTGGCTGCATCTCCGAAGATTTCATCCAGCAGATCAACGATTCCCATTACTACTCCAACTGCTACTTCATTTCCGTTTTCTACTTTCTTTTCACATTTACACATAATTTTGTTCTCCTTTTTATTTAACTTTATTGAAAATCATTTTTTCACTTACAAATCCGGAAGCCCCTTTATGACCTCCACCGCCGTATCTTTCGGCAATTTTTGAGCAATCAATATCTGGTTTATCGGAATAGATAGAGTATTTATATTTCTCTCCATCAAATACCCAGATAGCCACAATAGGATAGTCTTTGATAAGATCTCCGAAAATGAGGCTGTTACATCTTCTGTTTACAACCAGACATTTTACGCCATCTATGCGAGATTCATATGCATATGCCTTACGGTACTGCTCGTATTCTTTCTCGACATATTTACTAATTGCTTTTCCAGATTCAATCATTTTATCAAGAAGATCATTTGAAGCTGAATGTTCTGCTCTGAATAACTGATTCCAGATAATATCCAGTGCCTCATAATCAGTTGCTTCGAGTGCATATTTGAAGAACAGTGTATCTTCTAATTTAAACTGCCAGCAATCAAAGTCACTGATATATTTAAGGAACATAGGAATATCATCAAATTCACAATCAAATAGATACATATATGTAAGAGCTGCCCCACTAATTCCTTCTTTGCGGATTCCCTTAACTTTTTCATATTCTGGATATGTTTTAAGGATTTCCATACTGGAACTGTGGTGATCACACCAAATAAGGTCACAATGTTTCTCTTCCAGAATTTCTTTCAGCTTATCTACAGAATTTACAGAAAACGATAAGTCCACGAAATACACTGTTTCACCATCTTCAATCAATTCTGTTGGAATTGGCTTTGAGTAGTCATACATAATGTAATCGGCTTTGTTGTAGTTACCAGTTTTTCTTGCCACAATAGCTCCAGCGGCTTTTCCATCAATATCATTGTGATGAAAACATTTCATTATTTTTCGTCCTCCACTTCGTCAAGTACAGATGACATAAAGCATACGCTCTGTGCGCTGTTGAGAGAATCAACGCTCACGCCTCTTGCAAAAGATAATGATTTTGATGTGGCGTTGAATACCTTCTGCGTCCCAATTTTGCTCGCTGTATATTTCTTTGATAACAGTTTGTCAATTCCAAGATCATCACTCACTTTGTCCGTATCAATATTCGCACCCAGGAACGTAAATACCCAACTGTACTTCTCACGCTGATGCTTAATCATATTTTTTACAGTTTCCCAGTCGAACTCTTTACTGCTGTTCTCTTCTCCATCTGTAACAATGGTAAAAAGAACTTTTTCCGGACGTTCCCCTTCTGGCATGGCTGCTAATTTCTGACCAACATGATTAATAGTTCTTCCGACTGCATCAAGCATAGCAGTCATTCCGGCTGGCATATATTCAGCAGTTGTCATATCTTTCACTTCTTTGATATTCACGCCATCGTGAATCATATTATATCTGTGGTCAAAAAGAACAGTCGTAACGAGAGCATCGCCCTCTTCTTTTTTCTGGTCGGCAATCATTGCATTGTAACCGCCAATTGTTTCCATTGTAAGCGGCGACATAGAACCACTCATATCAAGTACAAAGACCATCTGTGTTAATCCTTTTTTCATTTTTTGCTTTCTCCTTTAAATCTAAGTGTTGTTTTATTTTTATAAGCAATATTAGCAACTATGCTCATACATTGCTTACAAGTACATTTTTTAATATCATCTGTTAATAGAATAGGTGATATACACCAACTACTGCACAATGGAACTTTCATACTCATATGTTCCTTGTTATTAAGACTTATCACTTCTTTTTCAAGATGAATCGGAGCGTTTACTGCCATTGCAAGTATCGGTAATTCTGTTAATACTGTTATCCTTGGTTTTTTAACTATAGTTCCAATCATTCACCAGTTCACATATCCTTTCATTTTATCAAGAACTTCTTTATCAGACATATAAAACGGATCTTCACCAAGAACATTTACAATAAGCTGTCCAAATCTCAATTCAGGATTCTTATTCTGTGCTTTTTCAAGTTCTGAAAATATCTCATTCTGAGTTACAGTCTCAGCTTTTTCAACTACAATATCTGGTTCTTTTTCTAAAAGAGAACCCACTGTTTTATATTCAAAACACGGCATTAACTGCAGCTTGAACAGATTCTTTTTATGCATTGTATCAATTTTCTGTTTAAGTTCTTCGGAATCAATTTCTCCAGTTCTGATATAACGATCAAGTACATCGTATGTAAATCCAAGATTGTCCTCATCTGTTTTACCACAAAGTCCATCTGTCGGTACTTTATCAACCAACTCAGAAGGTAAACCAAGTTCTCTTCCGATAGCTTTTACTTCTGTTACAGTGAGTCTTGATAATGGCGAAAAATCTCCTGCTGCATCACCATATCTTGTAGCATATCCAACCCAATCTTCAGATAAGTTACAAGTGTTTGCAACCCTGCCATTTACAGTCTGAGAAACAGCGTAGAGTACAGCCATTCTAATTCGTGCCGGAAGATTAGTAGAACTCTGTGCGCTCCAGTGTCCTTCAGTATTATCTTTTACCTGATGCTTAATATTTCTGCACACATTGAAAATATCAATAGTAAAGTTTACAATTCCAAGATGATCGCAAAGCATTTTGGAATAATCAATATCCGGCTGATTTCCCTGTGGCATAAGCACGCCAATTACTTTGTCTTTTCCTAATGCTTCAACACATAACGCAGCTACTACAGAAGAATCTTTACCTCCGGAGATTCCAATAACTGCATTACAGTCTTTTCCATTTTCATAGAAAAAATCCTGAATCCATTTTACAATTTCATTTTTTACTTTCTTTGCATCAAACATTTTTATCACCCTTTATCCAATCTCCAAATCTCGATATTGTAACCCCTGAACACCTCTTCAATGAGTTTATATACATCTTCCCATTTTGCCCCACCTCTTACGCTTCCTAAACCGTATGGAAATGCAATTACTATATTTTCGGGGTTCATGCTCAGAAGTACCTTATTTCTAAGTATGATTAACGCTCTTTTTAAAGCGTAAATATCTGTATATTGTTTACCATCATAACCATATCCAAGTTGTCCAAACAAATTTGCGATATATTTTCCGTCATTTGTTTCTACAACTTGACAGTCGCCAAGTAATGTATCTTTACATTCTGAACGTGTGTCACATAACCATTTATATGCATCATATACTTCTTTATATTTTTCACGAACCTGTTTAGCGACACCAGAATTAAATTTCCCCTGGCAGTTTACTTGATGGGCTATGATAGTGGCATTTGATTCTAATAAATCACCATCGAGTATTTTTATCATCAGAATTTACCTCCATGAAGAATGTCTCTGATTTCTGCAAGGCTCTGTTCCTTGATAAGCTGTCCGTCCTTAAATACCGGCTGTAAGAGGTTCACTTTCGCATTTTCACCGGAAACATGAGCTTCTTCCCATGTTCTGCCGTCCACATAAACGAGCTTGTCATTTGAGCCTTTTACAACTACACAGCAACCTTTCTGTGACTTCTTAAATCCACCATCTTTCGGATTTTTGAAAATCGGGAATGGTTTATCATCAATCTCACAGTATGTTGCTTTAATGCAAGAACTGAATGTATCTCTGGTAAACGGTTTCAGAATGCCGTCCTCTTCGATACACTGGAATGAGAATGATCCAACACCTAACGCCACATTGGAGCAAGCAAAGCCATTTTCCATGAGGATTTTATAAATCTGCTCACATCTCTGCACTGTGATGGAATCGCCATAAATAGCCTTTACATGAGGATCAAGCACCTTATATCCTTTGCTATTGGTTGTTCCTCCAAATTCTTTCCATAGTTTAAATACTGTTTTTGTGACCACTTCTACACAGTCACCAGAATCGCCACGCATAAGCATACAGCCATTATGTGCCAGGATTTCATGCTTTAACTGTGGAAGAATATTGTCGATCACATTCCAATAATCATATGAATCCAGAACAGCGGAAAAACTTGTGTTTGGATAAATTTCAGTAAGTAATCTACGAAGGAGAGTGATTTCGTCACCGTCAACCGCGAAGTTACTGCACATTACTGAATGCTCTGTGCTAGGGCTTCCAAACGCAACTGGCTCTTTTGTACAATCACACTTATAGTTCTTTTCCAGATAAGGAATTGTCGGGACTGTAGCAGTATTAAGAAATGATAAACACCATCCTGCACCAGCTTTAATTGCTGAATCCGTACATTCTTCACCTCTGAAATCAAACGCACCTAACGCTCTCGCTCTGGATGTTTCATCATCGCAAGTAAGGTCATAATAATGATTTACAATCTGCCGATATGTATATCCAACCGTTGCCGCCAACATAGGATGCCAGCTTTCCGCAGAAATCAGGCTTTCAAGACTCTGTGGCAACCAAGCGAAATCTTTATGTGTATTTGTAATTCCAAACATAGGTACATGCATCGGCACAATAGTTCCTTCCGGAAGTGCAACAATCTCAATCGGAAGATAACCCAGTTTATGCAACTTTTCAATCTTCTCAATCTTATAGGCATTTTCGCCCAGCGTGGCATCCATAACTCTCTTATATCCGCCAATTACTTCATCAAATGGTTTGTTAAAAAATTCATCATTGAAATAATCAACAAGGTATGTTTTGATGAATCCCTGCAGTCCAAACATTACCACACTGTCCCATCTGTTTACCCGGCTCATTCGTGGAGTAAAATATGAAACAGATTTCGTAATATCTTTCGGTAGCATTTCTGCATGAACTGCTTTGTAAAAGTCAATCAGTAACATAGGGTTTGTTTTAAACATTTTTCAAAACCTCAACTTTCTCTTCATCCAAACTGTAAATGGAATCTGTTGTAAATATTTTCTTAATAAGTCCGTTATCCTTCAGGAGTTCCCCTTCTTTGATTGTGTTCTCACAATGAGTTACATAGAGGTAAATATCTTTTACTCCGTATTCTCTGAGCTTTAATGCTGAATAATAAAAAGTGCCACCTTTGGAACAAATATCATCTACAATGAGTACATTTTTTCCGGCAAGTTCAATTCCGTTTGTGACAATATCAAGTCCAAGAATTTCACCTGTTCTCCAGTCACGATTTTTTGATCCGTAACAGAAAGGTTGTTTAAGAACACTTCCATATCTTTTTGCTGCACCGTTATCTGGGAAATAAAGAATTACACTTCCATTTTTGTTAATCTTGTTGATTGTAGTCATGACCGTTTCATATGCAGAAAAGCGATCTCTCACATTGTTAAGTAACGCCATAGACACATCGCTGTGCGGATCATCCACATATACTGCATCAAACTTCAAGTCATTGATAAATTCGCAGAAATATTTGAGTGTGAATACTTCGTCCGGATTCTTTACCCTGTCCATTCTTGCATTTGGAATATAAGGTAAAATAAGTTCTCTTCTTTTTGCATTACCAAGATGCTTTACAATGTATAAGAGTGTTGCCATTTCTGCGTCATCCTCATAGTTCCACTCTGCAACATATTTTTCCTCTTCCAGAATTTCCAGAGGAATACGAATATACTGTGTATGATCTGGAAAATGAGAAATTTCCATTTTAATGCCACATAATTTAATCATTCCAAATCTCCTTATAGTTTATTTCTCGCTGCTCAACGATATTGTCTCTGGTAAAAACAATCTCAAAATCTGAAATCTGTTTTGTATCAACAAGCTGAAACTCATAAACTTTATATCCAAGTTTCTGAAGTTCAAGAACATCGGTAAGGCTGAACCAGTGTTTTAATGTTTCTTTTGATGATGCTGCTGAGAACCATTGCTTTCCACCTTCTCTGTACAATTCGCTATCTTCCATTGGTAAGTTTCTGCTTAATCCTTCTGAGAGCTGGTCGAATACAGGATTCCATGTTCCATCAAAGTTTCGCCACAATCCATGTTTTTCAGCCTGATCTTCTACTCTATACCCGAAAATCATTTTATTCTCCTTCTACTACATTGATCTGGCAACTTTTCATTACTTCCAGGGCAGCTTTATGCTTTTCTGGTGTAACTCCTGCACAGCAGTTTGCGTGTACTGTAATTTCCATATTTGGATATAACATTCGTAGAACCAGAGCATTTGACACTACACAAATATCTGTACAAACTCCCATTAATTCGATTTCTTCTACTTCATCATTTCTAAGTGCTAAACTGAACATTTTGTCCCACGCATTATATCCAAATGTATATTTTCTTAAATAGAATCCTGGGATATTTCTAAGCTCCGGAATAATCTGCCATCCATCTGAGTAGTCAATGCAGTGTGGTACTGGAAGATATTTTCCTTCCAACGTTTCCATGTAATATTCATCATGTGTATCTCTTGTGAAAAATGCAGTATATCCTTCAGCTACAAGTTTTTCTGCACGTTCTTTTACATTGTCCACAATAGCAACTGCTTCTTTTGAACCAAGTGCGCCATGAATGAAATCATTTTGCATATCTACAATAATCAACGCTTTTGCCATTTTATATTTCCTCCTGTTTTTATTTTTCTCTATTCATTATTTCTTTTACTTTACTCTGTGTATCATAATTCAGCATTTTAATTGCATGTTTTACATCATTTAAAGCCTTATGCCTAAATGTGTTTTTCTGTTGGTCGTTCATACATCTTTCTATTCTATTACCCACAATTTCTAAAAGATCTGTATTGCTAAATATATCAATATCAATCATTCTCATATAGATTTCCTCATATTAACTTAACAGGTATATACTCTTTTTTCGCATTCCGGACATGTAGAATAAAAATGGGACATATCAAATCTTGGCTCTATTTCATATTCATCTGTTTTATATACACATCTACAATAACCACAACAGAATTTTTTTATCGGCTTCTTTTTCATATAACCGCTTGATAATATTTTAATCATATTGCCCTCAATAAAAACCAGATTTTATTTAGATTTTTATACTATATATAGTGCATTTATAAGTCATTAGCACTATATATGGTATACTCTAAGTTTTCATTTTTCCACTGTATCTTATTTTCATAATAATCAATGTCATCTCCTTTTTTATTATATTTTATAGTACATAATTGACTCCATTCTCAGCCTCACCCATTGCCTTTACGTATGGCGATATTCCAACCACAGCAATATCTCAAGTATAATGCTGATAGTCTTTTCAGCTTGTCTATCGGAGAACAGGGGGATTCGTGTTTCCCATCGTAATTTACTAAGGTATTTCATTGTCTGCGCCCAACCGGAAAACCTACGGGCTTTTTGTAGTGTACTTCTACTCACAAACTATTTCTTTAACGTCCAACAGCACTGCTGCCACCTTAGATCCCGACTGCCAATTAAGCCGTGTCATGTTATCTCATACGGACATCTATTTTTTTAAACTTTTTATCTCAGTTAATCCATTTTATTGTTGGATCACCAGTAAATCCTTTCTGAAATTCAAACCAGGCATAGGCTACTGCACTGCCGCCGCCAGCTTTCATTTCTTCAAAACGTGCATTTTTAGCACACAAGATTCTGCTTGTTGATACCCATAGGGTTTTGAGACAACCTGTGTCGAATAGTTTTCTTCTTGCTTTTCCTTCAAGAAACTGCAATTTCAAAAACATAAACACTTTTGAACCATCATTTATCAGCTCAAGACTATGTTCTACAAACTGCTGTGCAAATTTATAAGGTGGATTCGTTAATATATCTCCGTCCCATTTAACCGGGCATTCAAGAAAATCAATTCCTCCCACTCCATATCCTCTGTCAATCAAGTCCGTAGAATATACTTCATGCCCATATTCTTTGAGCCTTTCTGATAAGTGTCCTTCGCCACAGGCTACTTCCCACACTTTATGAGAAATTTGCCCCCCCACCCATGATTAGTGAGTCTATGGCGATAGGATCAGTTGCATAATAATCGTTATTTTCTCTTTCTTTGGTCGTATGATTGCTTGCTCCCAAAGTTTTAAAAATGCTGTTATTATTTCCTGTCCAGTCTTTATCCATATTAACTCTAATATTTATTTTAATCTACTTTGATAAAAGAAAAAATCAATGTGCATTTTTATCTGCTGTATGAAGAAGCATAATCTTGTCAAACAAGTTATCTCCCCATAATCTCTTGTATTTTCTTTTCATCTTCTCATTGTTGTCTTTTTCCCAGAAATACGGGAACATGTGCCACTGAATGAGTGCCAGAATTTCCATCATATCTTCAAACGAATAATTCTGTAAATACGGTACTGCATTATAAGCACTTACAAGATGATGCTGATAGTAATGAGCTATTTCACACGGGTTTCCTTTACTGTCCTTATAATCTTTAGTAAAAGGTTTTCCGATGTCATGGAGTAAAGCTGCAATATGTAAGTTCATATCTGCTTTGTTACCATAATCCAATGTGTTCAAATAACAAGCAATACAATGGTTTCCGATTGATAATGTATGATGTGGATTATCATGGTCAATATTACAAAGACCGTTTTCTCCATAAAATAACTTCGTCAACACATTTACATCGTGGATTTTGCAGCTCGTATCAATAACAATATCATCCCATCCCTCATAATACTGTGGAATGTAAATGTTTTTATACATTCTTTCGATTGCATACTCTGGCACAAATCTTCCGCCACTTTCAGCTCGTTTTCTGTTATTTTCTAAACACATTTCAAAAGGTGTATGTACGAAATAGCAAACTTTACGGCAATCAATTTTGTTTAACTGATTCAAGAATGCCATTCGTTTTTTATAGCTTATATTGCAAGCATCGTAAATCACAACTCGACTTTTATTATAAAGTAATTCATCTTTTACTCTTTGATGAAGAATTTTAAATACTTCTTCATTACAGTCCTGGCTATCTTCTGAGCCAGTAATTTCTTTTCTGATTTCATCGGATGAAATTACAGGACAAACATAGTCACAACTTAATTGATAAGCCTTTGTAGATTTTCCAGATCCAGGCAATCCCATCATCATAATAAGCATTGGCTGCATTATTCAATCTCGCTTTCTTCAAAAATAGTTTTGTAGTCTGAAACTCCCATTTCTTTCAATTTTTTATATGCCGGGCATTTCTCACTACCATACTTGACATAATTGTTTTCAATGCCAAGATATTTGTTTCTTACATATCCTTTGTATTTCTTTGGTACATTGCTTTCCACCCAAATCATAAAGGATTTCTTATCATCCTTTGGTGCTGCATCAAAATATTTCTGCACTTCTGTTTCCATATTTTTCACATAGTCAAGAACAATTTTCTCAACAATCCGTACTCGCTCTCTGTATGCAGCCGGTACTTTGCTGATTAAATCATCTACTCTGTTTTCTGCAACACTTTCAATGATTAGATTGATGGAGGAAATTTTCGATAAGATCCTGTGGATCTGAACGTAATCGTCCCCCTTGACTTTAATCATATGACCGTCAATATTTGCCACGAAACCTTCCTGTTCATCAGACTTAATGGTTTTGATTTCTTTTATGATTTGGTCGAATGTTTTGTTGTAAATCTCTGTCATTGGAACATTGTAACGAGTGGCAAATTCGGCAATTTCTTTATAAGAGAATTGTTTACCAGTTGTCACATCTCTAATTCCAATCAGATATAATCCTTCCTGCTCTTTGGTGTACTTGACAACGTGTGCATCTGCCAGTGAAATATATTCGTAGATGAATGTCAAATTCGGATTATTTATTGCCATTCGTTTATTTTCATCTACTAGCATTTTAAAACCATCGGCTAATCTCCACGACTTTTCCTGGCATAATGCTTGGCTACCAGTCATAAAGATTTCGCCGTTATAATAGCGAACACACTGCATACTGCCATCGAGTTTGTTTGTAATCTCAACCGTCTTGGCGTTCTTGATTTCTTCTGTTACTACTGCAATATCATTCTCCGGACACTCATTTAGGTTTCTAAACTTTCTGAATGGGGCAATTACGATTTCTTCAGCTTTCAGATTGATTACAACACTTCTGCATTCCAGAAAAAATCCATCATCAGCATTCCACAAATCATTTGCTGTAATTTCGTACTGTCCATCACCGGCACTACTGAATTTACCATAGCGGATCAAAACAAATTTGTTATTCTGGTTAATTTCGAGATACTGAATTTTCTCTGCTGCTTTTTCGTCAGCCAGCTTCAAAATCCAATATTCGAGGGAAGAAATTTCTTTCTCTTCTACGATGTAGGTCTTATACTCAGGCTCGCCAAACTTCTCAGTGTATCTTCTCTTGATGTCCATGACGAATCTGAATACCGGATTCCATTCGTACATCTTATCTCCCTTCCTGTGACTTATTATATCACATTTATTATAGTTGTCAATATTTATTTTATTCTACATGATTATTTTTTACAATGCTTGATAATGTAATCAAGTGTACGTGGCATATAGTCCATATACGGCAACATACAACCAACATTATAGGCATTCTTCATCTCTGGACAATCGAGGATTCCGTGTGTTATGCTTCCATCTTCATTCACATTGGCATGAACATGACCGAATAAATGATAACTTCCTCTGTGAGACTGATCCCAAACAGCAATCGGGTAGTGGCACAAAACCACAATCCTTCCTTTATCCTCAATCCTTTTCAAATCATAAACTCCCTGGAATAATTTTCTGCAATAACCATTTTTCGCCCAACTATCGTGATTACCAATAATGAGAAATCGGTTTTTGCAGTTGATTTGTTTGATAAGTTCTGCAGTCTTATCCGGTTTATACCATGAAAAATCTCCCAAAAGATACAATTCATCCTGTGGTGTGACCACTGAATTTATATTTTTGATGATCTTTTTATCCATTTCATCCAGAGTCTTAAATGGTCTGTGGTCGAAACGGCTCATGGCGTTATAATGCCCTAAATGTGCGTCTGCAAGATAATATTTGCTCATATTTCTCCTTTATCTTCCATAGGTACTTCATACAAAATTTTAAGTCCGTATGCCTTTGCTACTTCATGCTCAATTCTACAACCTCTTGCGGTTTCCCAACCTTTACAGAAGTATGCGGCATGACAAAGTGACATATTTTCGATTGATTTTGCCAAGAAGCAAACTGGAATCTGAACAACACCACGTTCTGTCATTGCTTCTTTACTGTACCATTCATCTGTGAATAAAGTATTTATCACTTCATATCCTGCTGCTTTTAATGCCATTATTGCTTTTTCTCTGGTTGCAATAATTTCTTCATCTGTTTTCCCTGCCATTGGCTGTGATAACATTGCTTTCATTCAATAGCCCTCCTTCAAAAATCCTAATCTTTTGGCACAATCAGGGCAATAATTATATCTTCCGAAAATGGTCTTTCCACATTTTCTGCACTCATGTCCCTTTGAAATTGATGTGCCATATGGTGATCCAAGCGTGATATAACACTTCTTACAAAACGTATAATTATCAGCACAATATCCGCCACATCTTTGACAATATCCCATAAATTCTCCTTCTATATAAAACGATCTGACATGCACCAAATTGGAACAATATCTAACCATTTTAAATTTCTATCTGCTAAAAGTCTGTAAATTGCTATTCCATATCCATTTAAAGGAATGATGACCTGTTTTGCATTGTGTTTTTTAGACATTATTTCGATATATGCCGCCGCTTCTTCAATACTTTCTCTACAACGTTTTATATATCCTTTTTCTGCATTTGGCACAATAGCTATAATTGCTGTATTGTGTGCATCAGCGTCAACATAAATAATTGGATCTGAATTTGTACCAAGAATCTCTCTTTTCTTGATGCGTTCCAATTTTTCTTGTTCTTCTGCTTTCTCCACTTCACATTGTTCTTTAAACCACTGTATTTGATCCTGTGTTGGTGGAGTTTTTCTATGTACACAGTTTGCATTGCATCCGATGCATGGATTTTTGCCGTCTTTGACTAACAGCCACACCATTGTCCCATCCAATTTACATCCAGGCGGCACATAACCCTGCGTAATGCACATCTTTAATAAATCTGTCATACTAATATCCTTTCGTCTATTTTACTCACATATATCTGCAATATGCAGACATAACTTTTCTGGAATTACACTACGTTCCACTGCACCTTTTAAACCTTGTGTTCCAGTTTTGCTTCCTCTTGGGGCTGGCTGATGGCAAGGATCACCATTATGACACATTGGTTTAAACTGCGGATTTGGATGGTTAGTCCATATATCCGTTGGCTTCATTCTGGTATCTCCGTATTGACAATATGTAACGGTATACCGTGGTAAGTCCTTCATAAATATCATTTTTCGCAAACCACCTCTGGGATTTTCAATAAACCAATACTTCGGCTGTAATTCACGAATAAGTTCAATCGTATGCTGTACAAGATTATCTGACAGCTTTGCAAAATCACTCACAGGATCTAAATTACCAGTAATGGGATTTTTCTCTCTGTGATGTGAAATTGCAGCTATTGAATAACTTGTGCATGGTGGACTCGCCCAGATCACATCCGGTTTGCCAAATTTCTCAATAATATCCTGAGCTGTCACTTCCATAATGTCAGCATACCAATCAATATTTTGATTTGGCACTCTGAAATCCCACAACCATAGGTGTTTTGAAAAGGAGATATTGAAAAATGAAGTGTTTAGACTTATTCAGTGGAACACGTAGCATTGCAAAAGCCTTTAACCAACGAGGTTTCGAGACTTTTACAATCGAATTAGACAAACAACATAAAAATATTGTTTTATCCTACATTACAACAAATATTCTGGATAAAAGTCATACAGATAATCACCAAAATCGACCTCTTCACCTGGGGGAATAGTTTCCTTCTTATGTTCTACCCATTCTTTACCAGCTTTTGTTGTTAGAAAATTTTGATATTCTGAAAATAATTTTTCTTCAAATTCCTTCATTATGCCATAAAATATCCTTTCTCTAAATTATGTATAAATTCAGATTCTTTCCAGATCATTTCATATTGCCCCAAATGACCATAACAATCTGCTAAGAGCTTTACTTTAAATACCCTTTCCTCAATAGTAAAATACGGCTCTGTTTTTCGCATGGATTCTATATACGCATCCGTCACATCCTCTGTGGATTCAATGTTCACAATCAGATGTTCTAATAAATTCATGTGTTTACCTCCGTCTTAGAGCTGTAATATTCACACTCTTTGATGACATCACACATGATATATTCTGCCACTACTTCCAGACCACGCATTGATTGTATATGCTGACAAATAGGCACACCATCATATCTGTGTTCCTGATAAAAACAGCCATCACATATTTTACCCATTACTCTGTTTCACTCCATTTAAAAATTTTCTTACCGGCTGCAGACCTCTGAAAATGTCTTTTGCTCTGTTCTCTTCCTGTCGCTTAAACTGCTCAACTTCTCCTACATCATCTTTTGTAGGGCGGTAATATCCAGATCCATTCTGAATATTTACGATTACTTCTCTTTTTCTGGCAGTATTGATAAGATCACGCATTACTCTGTCAGAACATCCGACTTTCATTGCCAGCTCTGCTCTTCCAATAGCGTTTTTCCTTCCAAACGGAATATATTTTACAATGTCAACTTCCATTTATATTACCTCGTATATTTATTCTATACTACTTATTTGAGTAATATATATTATACAAGTTTCTCGATCGACTGTCGGTGTCCAGAAATTCTCTTCTCCATAGCTCTGCAATACTTCTCTTCGGACTCCATCGCAATGTAATTCCGGCTTGTATTGATTGCAGCTATACAGGTAGTTCCACTTCCAGCACAGCTATCAAGAACTGTATCACCTTTGTTTGTGTAGGACTTAATAAGCCACTCACATAATTCAACTGGTTTTTCTGTTGGGTGTGTTACAACTGAAGGATGTGGTTTCTGGAATCTTAGAATACTTGTGGGGTGCTTCCATTCTCCTAGTTCTTCTCGATTATCCACAAACTCATATTTTCCATAATTATTGTTGTCACACGCTTTCTTCTTGCCTTTACTATGGTTCATTGCTCCCAGAACTTTTTGAGGATTATACACTGGTGGCTTCTTATAAAAGATACACACCTCTTCATGTACTCTCAAAGGCTGTCTATTCGCATTAAGAAATCCAGTGGAAAGCACCTTATCCCACACAAGATTATACTTCCATAATTTCTCCTGACTTTTCATCAAATCAGCCATGAACATTCCATCTGCGAAAATTGCAATGCAACCGTTAGTTTTAATGATTCTCAAATATTGTTCCCACATCTTGTCAAGTGGAATAATTGAGTCCCATTTATTATGTGTTCGCTCATATGGAGGATCTACCAGAATCATGTCAATGCTTTCATCTGGAATATCCTTCATAAGCTCCAAGCAATCTCCTTTATATACTTTGTTTAACTCCATTTCTGCTCCTAATGATAGTTTCATCTAGTGGCTTAAAACCACGATGAACACGCATTTTCAAAAATAGGGCAATCACTTAATACAATGTTTTGAAGCCTGAAATACGACAACCATCGTTCCTAAATAAAACTATCATTTTATCTTTAATTTATTTTATTCTACTACTGACAAATATCATTTTCCTTTGAAAATTTCTTTTTAAGATACTCCACAAACCTCTGGTCTTTGATGTTTGAACGGACTGTACTTTTGAGAATTTCTGGAATATCAAGTAATGTGCCAGTCCATAACACAGTACCACCATCTTTAGAATATACTTCCATTGTTCCGTCAAGTTTTCTCATTACATTTCCACCATTGTATTTTTTCATGGATTCCAGACAAAACTCAACTTCATAGAAATAGAACATATCCGTGTCGATTAAATCCCATGATCCCCAAGTAAACAATTCAATGTTGCAGAATTTTTCTGTGATTCTAACCTGTTTCATTTGATTCCTTTCCTTTTAATAATCCGTTAAAATTGCAACACTTCTTATACACTTGAAAAATCCTATTCTCCAAATATATTTATCTTCAATGTTGCTATACAATTTACCAAATTTTTTAATGGCATTTTTCTTTGTACAGGCAAATGTAATTGCTACATCGTCTGTAAAATTGTGATCATGCATTTGATCTGCTTTTGCATAACACCACAGAAACATTTAATCTGCCTCGCTGCTGTTCTTGAAATAAATTGATACTACACATCCATCATCAGTATCGGATTTTTCGTATCTATCGTATTTGTATTTGCTTCCGACACCAATCTTCAGGCTTTCACATTCCCATTCGGAGGCTTCAACTGTAATTTTAGGATATGCTTTACCGCAACCAGCCAGCATAGATGAAGCTATGAAAGAACATCCAATCAGTGCAAAAATTCTCTTCTTCATTATTTGTACCCCTCTATTGTTTTTAAAGCTATACCCTGGTCAAGAGCTTTTCCCCAGTCTATTGTCTTTCGTTCCTCTTCATCGAAAATCTGAAGATATGCCCGATACATCATTTTTGCAATAATGTCTGGCTCTACTCTACCAACAGAACCACCAAATGCCGGGATAACCACTGATTTGCAATTCTTGTTAATTGCCTCCATAAGTGTTGTTCTCATGCACTGATATATGATTGTCGGATCTTTTATTGCCGATGGTGTTCGCATCGTTGGTGTATGTATAAGCAAAACATTACGGCGTGGGATTTTAAAAGAAATACTTGTTCCTACAGGTTGTTCTCCATAAAACTGCTGAATGATCTTTTTCTGCACCATTAACTGTAATTCTTTACCGAAATACTTAGTAAGTGCGCCATCATAACCGCCATCCATTAAACCGTAGGCATTTGCAGGAGAAACTACTGCATCAATATCTAACTCATGTTTTTCCATAAAAGTCCCGAAATCGCTCCATACAAATTTTACAGGAGCAACTTCATCAAATATTGGATGGAAATGTCGCTTCCATGCATCTACCATATTCTTATTAAAGTCCAAAAGACAAATCTGCATTATATCCTTCCTTTCTGTATATTCTTCAATATATTCAAACAGATATGGTATTCCATGCTGATATGGATAGATAACAAAACCTGTACTATATCCTATAACTGGATGTCCACCGTTTTTCTTCTTGATAATGGCTTTTGTTGCTTTTTTAAACAAATTCAAAAGCCTTGTCGGTTCATATCTACACGTATTTTCAATTAACCTGAAAGTATACGATCTTTCCGTTTCAGTGACTTTCAGTATCACATGTCCACCACCAGGAATACCGTCATCTGTGTATCTGTAAAATCCATTTTTCATGCGCCTATAAACCTCATGTTAAAATATTCTGCCGCCACATCTGGATATTCTTTTTCAAATTCTCTCAGATACCTTGTGGCTGAATGATTTTCTCCACAACTGCCGCAGAACTCTCTGAATGATTTTGTTTTAAAGAAACTTACCTGATTACACCATCTTGCCACAGTGACATAAATACCTCTGTGTGGTGAAAGCTCATAATCTTTATACCTCATAATATATGGAATACACTTATATTTCATAAGAATCCGTATTCTCTCGAACATATCAATAATATCTTGTTTCCAAAATTCATCAGAATACGTTCCTGGATTGTCGTGATTAAATCCACAGAAGAGGTAAAATCTACACTGACGGGATGTGAAATCTCGGATCATTTTCAGCTTCTTTTCTATGATTGGTCGATCTTTTATATTGTCAAAAGCAAATGTATAATCACCATAGTAATTTGCCTTATTGAATAAGTAGTCGCATTTTTCTTCAGTAAGCAACCGTTCGTCCATTCCCTGTTTAAACTGAAACTTATGCCCTGTGGCAATCAGTTCATCAAAGATGCTTTTCCAGTCTTTGCAAGCAAAAATGTTATCATCCAGTAAACAAATATATTTTCTTGAAGGATCAAAAAATTCTTCAATTTTACTATGCACAGAGGCTTTTGTGTAATTTTGGTTCACACAGAATTTGCACTGCCTGATACAACCTCTAGTCATAAATCCAATGCTCATATCTGTATATTCTTTGAATTTTCGTATGTCCGTTCCATTTCTTACTTGCTCTTTTACATATTCATCATACAGATGATAGTCTGGAAAAATATGCTCAACTGCTTCTGGTAATTTTGGGGCTTTATCATAATAGAACCCTGTACCGCCATATTCCACATTATTCATCTTTAAAATTTCTTCAGGCACAACTGTATCTGTAAACACTTTGGAAATTAGTATTTTATAAGACGGAGGATTTTGGCTTAAAACATGAATATTGCGATAATTGATGCCGATTTGGGGTGGCGAAAGAGACACCGTTTTCCAAATCTGGCATGTATGAAGCTGTCAGCATACTACAAAATGACAGGAAACAACGTAGTTCTTGAAAAGAATTACGACAAATTGCACAACTATGATAAAATACTAATTTTGTTTTCGTCAAATGGTTTTACTTCAATAAATCCACGGTACCTTTTCAACCAATTCACTGCGTCTTTTTTAGACGGGAAAGACATTGGTACAACAGTCTTTCTAATTAAGTCCATCCATTTGTATCGTGATGGGTATTCTCTTCTGGTGCTTTTAAGCGTGCAATCGGTAAGCATCATAATACTGTGTTTCACTTCCGGTACTTTTGTTTCAAGATTTGTCTTGTAATAAGTTACTTTATAAGTCTCTGGTAAATCTTCATCTACCGACTGGTCAGAACTACACTGTTTATCAACAGAATATAAATCCAGCTTACCGGTAACTGGATCAATCTTTTCTGCATCCATCGGTTTAAAAGCAATTACAGCCCACTGTGGAACTCCAAGAAATTCTGTAGATTCATCGACAATGTTGAAGAAGTCCTTATCATTCTCAAATCCATAATCCTGTGCTGTTTTTACCAATTCTTTCATCTTTTCAGTATTTTCTACTTCTAAGACAATTTTGGTAAAATCTCCGGCAATCCACTGAGCATACAGCTCTTTGTCAATTCGTGCTGTCGGTTTAATCAGATAATCGTTGTAAGTTTCATTCGATGTAGCAACATTATGTTTGAACCATTTACAGAAATATGCGACTGATCCATGTGCTACCATTGCTCCTAATTTTCCAGGACTCATATTCAGCCCTTTATTTGCTACAATAACCTGTTTATACATTTATGTTTCCTTTCCAATATTTTTATAATATTCAGTGTTTCTACATTCTTTTTGTTTATCCTTCAAATTCTGCTCTGCCTTTTCAAGTTCTTCTCTGAGTGTCTGCAATTTTCCCGTAATCGCCGGATTTACTTCTTTTCGCTCTGGGTATCTGAACATCTCATTGGTTATGTTAAATGCCGCCACCAGAGAACTTGCAAATCGTTCCGCATTCTCATAATTCTTAATCTGCTTTTTCAGTGATTTAACTGTAAGCCGTTCTGAGATACAGTAACTATTTATGTATCGGCGTTTCTTTTTGGCGATTTCATTTTTACGCTGTTTTTCTTGCTTTTCTTTCCACAGACGATCCTCATATTCTTCTCTTGCTGCAATACTTGCATAAACTGAAGAAATGTAATCTTCCACATCTTCCTCTCCATCCCATCCAGCACACGGAGGTTCAATAGGAATCCCACCAGCCCCAGAAGTCCAACCACCAGGGCAAAGTCCTTCATCTTTTAAAGGACATTCACTGCAATCTTCTATATCTCCAAGTCTCATTATGTATGTATCCTTTATTTTATTCTACTTATGTAAAAAAATTAAAACTCCATTCGCATGATTAAATTTTCTACATCTTTCTTAACAGCCAATTCAGCAACTTTGTATTTTGTATTGATGTCATTGATGGTTTCCTGGTAATCAGCACTCAGCTTTTCAATCTCATTGATTGTTGCTTTAAGTTCGTTGATCTGGGCATTATTGTCAGCAATGATTTCCTGATATGCTTTCTTTTCGCCGTCTACCTGCTGCTTTACTTCTGCAAGTGCCACTTTATCCTCTTCCATCCTTTTCATAACACCTTCAATAAACTGCTTGTTGAACTCTTCGCCAATGCCAAAGTTTACCTTGTATATAGTGATTACTGTTTTGTTGAGAAGATCTGTAAGAATAACCCATGTTCCGGAAAGATATACGTTTACAGGGCGTTCATCTTTAGCCCCCACTTTTCCAGTATAGATGTGCTGTGAAAATTCAATCATAGAGTTAATGTCCTCTGTGATTTTTTCCTTGTTTGTCTGAACGTATGTGTTAATATCAATGGTTGTATCTCGGTTTGCGATTCTTTTAGCATATCGTTCCATTGCGTGATTTGAAATTGCTAACTGCTCCATTTCTTTAGTTTCCTTTCTTTTTGTTTTGGTCGGCTATGTCAATGGTTTGCTGACAGAATCCTATTGCCTGATTTCTTACGATTTCAAAGTTGTCAGGAGTCATGGTTTTTAATGTCTGTACTACTTTGGTTGCATTTACTTTACAACCGAATATAACACCTCTATCATAACCTTCTTTGACAAGTCGCTTCAGCTCCTTGTCATCAATAAGTAATTTATCATTACCAACTCTTATCATGTTTATCACCTATATTTATTTTTTACTTCTTTTTTATATTATACCAAAATTTGATGCTTGTCAAGTAATATTTGCATTTATTTTATCCTACTTATTTTATAAAAAGCTCATTTCAAAATACTTTTCAGTAATTCCAAAATGAGCCTATTTATACTATGTCCTATTCTGTTTTCCTCTCCATAAGCATTTGTCATTGTTCAGATTTATGCGTTGATAGTGTTCATCACATTTCCGACATAAACCGATTTCTTTGTCCCACGGTATCAAGTTTATTCTTCTTCCGCAACAATCACAATATTTACCACTATCCATCTGCCTAAGAAGCCTCACTTCTGCACGCTGTTCTCTATCTCCTGTCGCAATAATAGCTTTATGTTGATGATCTATGTCATATTCATCACCAGACCTATTCCATAAAGGTGCAATATTCCAGGGAAATATAGACTTATAGAGTCCGGCAACTACAAGGTTTTGAACATCACCGATGTTTCTTCTGCTGAATATCCGATTATCCGTCAGATCAATATTGCTTTTCATTTCTTTTTACCGGTAAGGAATGTTTTGATATTGGCAAAAAGTCCACGTTTTTTAGGTTTTGCTTCTATGACAGATACAATAAAGTTACCATTTATTTCTGATAGACTGGATAACTGCTCTCGCAGTTCTTCAATATCTTTTGGTGTTGAAATTGTTTTTACAATATTCCGTTTCCCGGCTTTCTCCGTTTCATTTACCATCTTGTCAAGTGTCAGATCACAGTATTCATCCTCCCAATCGCCAAGATAATAGAATCTGTCAATAACTGTTCGATTACTCGGATTCTGAAAAGTCCCGAATAGAATAGGATCTTTTTCTCTTCTTTCTTTTTCAACCTGGCGTTCTACTTTGCCGGTATAATCTGTAAATACAACATATAACTGATCGAACTTGTCTTTAACTGCAGCAACTACTTCTACAATTTCATCCGGAATTTCACGCTCATAGTTTTCCAGTTCAATAATCTTCACGGTATCTTTCGCCACTGAATCAATATATTCTTCAATATCATCACGGTAAATGAATGTATTGATTCCCATTTTGACAATCTCACGTTCTTTTTCGATGCACTCCAAATGGAACATGAGCTTACGCATACCTTTCTGCTGCCCGGTAATCTTGTATTTGTTCAGCAAGTCAAGGCAGTTGTCATATACCTTTACAAGCTCTGCATCTGTAATGTGATGTTTTCTGTCCTTTATTTCTTCAAAATACTGTTGTGGCGTTAATTCTGATCCGGTGTTCTCTTCTGTTTTCTTTAATTCGTCCATTATTGTTCCTCCGTATCTTTATTTTCTTCTACTGCAATCCAGTCATTTCTTGCAATAAAATCAAATGTATATCCTACATCTTTCGTGTCTCGAATATCCATTTCTGTCCCGTCTTTGCAATGAATCATAATTGTGTTACGATCATCAGACCAATACCAGTAACCGCCCCACTCAGGTAACTTGATTTTCTTACCTTTACGCAAATATCCGTATGCTTCGTTAAACTCCATACTGTCCCACGCTGGATTACTGCCATTATGCGACAGCATATCTTCAATGGTATATCGCATTTTCGTACAAGCACATGCCTCCGCATTATGAATCTGCATAACCATTATATTTCCTTTTTCCATCGCTTTCATGGAAAACTCAGTACGAAGTTCTTCTTCTTTGTTTACGAACTCTAATAATTTTTCGAGTTTTTCTTTTGCTGAAAACGCCATATTATTTCCCTCCTATTAAAATTGCCACATTGTAATCAACATAATATGTATCTGTGCCACGCTGTTTCTCGCACCACTTATCAAGCATATTCTGCAGTTCTTTACAGTCACGATCATCAATCTGTTCCCTTGTCTCTTCGTGTAATTCCTCACATGATGACTCAATAATACTGCACGCATCCATTGAAATTCTTGATACAGTAGTACCCCAGACGTATTTTGGCATAGCAATGTCGTTTTCTTTACAGTAATCTTCCAATTCCTCAATATCAGAGAAATATCCTTCATTGTATCTGTATATTTCACTATACATATATTCACATGAAGATTCTGGCACAGTATCAAGAGTATAGTGTTTTGCCTTATCAAACTTTTCTTTTTCTCTGGTAGCTTCTCTTTTCGCTCGGCAAGAATCGCACACGGAATAATATGAATTGTGCGGAATTTCACAGCCACAGTCATCACATTTCTTTGGCATACAGCATTTTTCGGCATACTCTTTACTGATAAATGCAGCTCCACATTTTGAACATTTATATGCAACTATTTCTATGGCATTCATAATGAATAGTCCTCCATACCTAAAGCATAAACCGCCAGTTCATCAAGTTGTTCGTCTGTGACTTCTTCAAAATCATTGATTGTGACTGTGCCTACATCAAATCCAGATTTATCTCTCGTAAGATTGTAGAAATAAGTACCATCAGAATTATTCATTCCGAAAAATGTTCTCAGCTTTTTGATAAATACCTGTTTCACAATTTGAGCATGATAGCACTGTAAAGGTTTTGATTCCCTAATGTATTTCGGTGTTTCTTCAAGCATTGCAAGCGTATGTTTGTAGTAGAAATAGAGGTCACTGTTAAGGACTTCACCAAATTCCATATAACGGATAATCATATGAACGTAGTCATTGTCAACACACTTGAGCTTATATGACATATCATCATACAGTTTCATATAGCCAATACCATTTCCAAGGTCGTATAGTTTGAATGGTTCTACTTTGAATTTGAGTCCTGTTTCGTCTGAATATCGCCGCACATATTTTTCAATGCAACTTAAATATCCATTATCGAGAACCACGATTTCATCATTTGAGAAGAATACAATATCTTCTTCCGGTATCTCAGCCAATAGAAAAGCAACAATACCACACATTAAAAACTTCTCATATGTAGTCTGGCGATTTGGGTTACATTCTCCAAAAATTCTCTGCCGGACGTATTTACTCTCAATGATACATTCATCATCTGTAAATTTTCTGATATACTCTTCCCAGGTTGTCGCACCATCGAAAATAGACGGATCATAATGATATAATGATGTAAAATTAGCCTGTTTCATATCAATACTGATAAAGCGTTTTCCACTGAATGTCGGCTTATAAATGGTCTTTGAAGGTAAAGAATATCCCTTGATAATTTCTCCAACTTCTCTCATATCCATTTCATTAAACCGCTGATACCCGGCTGTGGCTTTAATTGCAGCAATGATGTCATTTTTTACCTTGTTGTAAAATTCATAGTATTCCTGCTCAGACTTAAATTTTTCAATAGATGCAAGGAACTTCTGATATTTGCTGGCAGATCCATACTGTTTCTCTAACAGTTTAATTCTATCTGTGAAGTATGGCTCTGCATACAAATTGATTGGAATGCCGCAATTTTTGCAGAAACGATACTTTAATTCATTTGTAATATTCATTTCGTTCTCCTATTCTAACTCTTCAATAATCTGGTCAAACTGTTCAATGGCATCAGTTGGAATATCACTCTCATAAAAATCACGCCACTGTTGCAGTTTTTCTTTTGTGGTATAATCACCACTCCATATATTTTCTGCCAGCTTATCAATTCTTTCATTTGCAATGTCAGATACGATCTGTGCGATTTCATACGGCACAATAACAGGTTTTCCACCCATTTGTTTTACATGATCATAGTCAGCCTGGCTACTTACCGGAATTGCGTTAGCATTTTCTTCGTCAAACTCATTGATAAACATTTCGCTGATTTTTCTTACATTGCTGTCCCATGTCTTAAAACGAAGATAACTAATATCTGAGAAAGTACCAGATTTTGCAATTTCCACAATCTCTTTGATGTCAAGAGAACCGGAGTTTAATGCTTCGGTAATCATATCTGCTGTGACTTTGCTCATATCCCAGCTATTGCAGCTTTTACGATCACGTTCAAGAGTAATATATTTCGGCTTAAAATTATACCCGAAGTGCATTCCACTTTTACATTCGATAGCAAGCCCATTTACAAAGACTTTACCCTGCATATCTTCATCTGTAAAAATACTGCCGTATGTGGTTTCAATCTTTTTGTGGGATTCTCCGCCCGGCATATCCAGCCATACATCAAAAAGTTCTTCGTATTCCTCGTGACTTACATTTTCAACTTCGATTACTAATCCTTCATTATCTGTGGCATGATCGTAGATTTTAAAAGTCAGTACCTTTGTATTGAATGTCTTTGACTGCTCAAAGTCGGAAATCCAGATTTCATTTTTGCCGTTATTGTACACAGTGAATGTTTTTCCAATTCTGTTTAATACAAGTGCTGCAATTTTATATCCTTCACCAAACTGTCCCACTGTATCGGAATCATTTGTTTTGGTACTGCATCCTAACAATAATGTCTCGATTTCCAGAATTGATTTTGAACTACTTAATTGCAGAGTATTTTCTGATTCATCGTAGGAAATATCGAAAACATTCGCCGGATCAAGAGTTTGTTGGTCAGTTCCATTCTGGATAAGTTCTCTTATTGCATCACAGAAATCCCAATCTGAAACATAATTTGGTGTTATTGTCAGTTCTATTGTTTTATCGTGCTTCATTTATTTCTCCCTTCTCTGACTATTTTTCTGGCATATTGAAGCAACCAGATTTTCTATATATTCCATTTTTATATACAAATTTTTCATATTCCTTTTGAATGTCATCAAGGATTTCCAATGCCCTCTTTTCAGTTGCATAAACACCTAATGTACCTGCTCCAGTATGAATTTCATACCCATCTTTATATTCTTCAACAACAATAGGTTTTCCAGTTATGTCTATCAGCATTCTTCTGTCTTGTGTTCTGATACGCATTTTTTCGCCTTTCTAGCTTTGTATGCTTTATTTAACTGCCTTTCCAGAGCTTTTCTTTCAAGTAGGTTTTTGCAATGTTTTATCTGCTTCTTGAGTTTTGAAATATCCATACACTCAATTTCTTTTCTGTCAAATTTTATTGTAAGTTCTGACACTAAATCCTTCGTATCTTGTGCGGTAAAAATAATATCTCCGAGTGGAAGATTCTCTGGCATACCAATATAACCATCAAATATCTCTTTAGACTCTTCATCAATATGAATTGATGCGTCTATCAATTCAGAAACAAAATTGAACATTTCCGTATGATTCATAGCTTTTACTCTTCTGGATATTTCCTCAAATGCTTCAGTCTTATCAATATGAAGATTTCTCCCAGCTACCTTATATTCATTCGTGCTATATGCCGGAATTGGCTTATATAAAGTCTCAAGCTCTTCCATACCTACCATTTCCCTTCGTATAAATCTCCGTTGTTGTGTGCATACGCAATATTCGCAGCACAATCATTTTCCCACTGCTCAATCATTTCACTGCCGTCCATACAACCAAACAGAAAATGTGCAACATTTAAAATTCCCTCAATCTCCAAAATCTGTGGACTGATTTCTTCTACGATATTCCAACACACAACTGTTCCATCTGTATTTCCAAGAACCAACTGTGACACTTCGTTTGAGAAATCAAATACTGCATCATCTGATTCGTCATTCTTACAGGAAAGTGCCAGTATTTTATCTATGCGAACTTTAAAGGGAATTTCGTCATTCTCTACCATATCTGACACTTCTTTTCTTGTGAGTGGATGTGTCATTAAATCCATATATATTTACCTCCATCAATAAATTTGCCACCATAAGTCAAATAATTTCTTATATGCATTGCCATTTGAAAGATCACCTTTATGGTGACGCATTTTTCTGTTGGACACTTTCTTATATGTAGAATACCGTCCTTTATTTCTTCCAAGGCTTTTGTATGATTTCACGAAATATGGCTTATTCACTGTTTTGTATGGATAGTCTGCATCAACATACCAAATAGCTGGGGCGATTGTTCCAAACGAATAAAGTCTTTTAAGTTTTCTCTTGTACTTTCTGTCTCTCCGTCTTTTAGCTGCTCTCCCATCGCAATGCATATCGTTACCTCCTATAAATAGCAATCTCCTGTCTGTTCAAAATCTTCTTCAAAAGTTTTGAAACACCGATATAAAATAATAGCTGCATTTGCCTTTGAAATTCTGTCCTGAAGGAATCCAGTGTAAATGATTGTTGCACCGTATTTTTCCATTTCGTCAAGTTTCTTTGCCACCCTATCGGCAAATGTTTTCATACTTTCTCTCAACCCTCTATAAATGACACATGTTTTAGTGCTGTCCATTTTCAAGTTCTCCTTTATCTCCGATCAGTAATAATACATCGTGTACTATTTCATCATATCCGGCAATTTCCCCTGGAATTTCCTGGTATGTGATTCCTCTTTGTGTTAAAAGATCAATGAGTGGCTTTTTCATCTCATCTGATTCTTTTTCTGTCTGCTGTCTGCCAATAGGATTATATGGCTTTGTTCTGGTAAGAAGAAAATTCACATTTCTATACCCATTAAACACATCCATTACACTTGCATTGAAGTTTTCAGTAAGCAACGGATCATTGTTATAGAAAACACTTAATGGCAATGGACTGTCAGTAATGACAACATCAACCTTATTTGCACATCGGCTTATTTTAAAACTTTGTTTTCCGAAAATATATGCCTGATTATTGAATACTTCTTCGTTATTCTCCCACACCTTATCTTTGGCAAATTCTGTAACCAATTCTGCATTTATCCCAAGCATTTTTAATCTTGAGAAAATGTATGCTGCACCAGTGCTTTTGCCAGCACCAGGGACTCCAAATAAATTTACAATTAACGCACCCATATGTACCTCCATATATTTATTCTTTGATTACTTTATATTTCTGAATATCTTCACCAAACTGAATACCCAACATATTTAACTGAGCAATAGCAACATCTCTTTCAAATACCACCTGTTCATATGCAAATCCCATTGAAATCAATGTTCGTATCAGCTTTGAATACTCTTCACTCTGGTCTTTTAAAAGTTCATTCAGTTTTTCATCAAACTTCTTGTTGCTGCCTACTCCGGCTTTAATCCGTAACTCACTCAATCTACTTTTTATGAGTTTTGGACACCAATCTGGAATCTTTGAATATTTTCTTAAATCCCAGTCATCCGCCACAATCAGTTTTTCTTTTCCGTTTTCAATAACTTCTTTACAATATGCTCCTTCTTCGTGTTCCCATGAATCTGCTGTGTAGATTGGACGAACACTGCAACGGTCACAATCTAAACAGTTATCAATGATTTTCGTGTACTTGTTCATGGCAATCTCCTTTATTTTTCCTTTTAACAACTATATAACCTATGGCATATCCGTGACTTCCGGCACATAATGTTGGAGAAGCCCCCATGATCCATAAATTGTACCGGCTTGTGAACTACCAGTTGAAAGATTTCCAACCTTAACTACTTTTTTCTTCATGTTTTCTCTCCTGGTTATGTCTTTTTACAAGATATAGATAACTGTAGCCACCAGTGTTTCCGACTGATTGAGCCAGAACACACATGGCGATTGCAGCAGCGTCATATATTCGATTTCCTTGACGATATTGTTTGCCAAAATTAATTTCACCAATTCCTCCCATTAACTTTGGCTTAATATTATTCATGTTTCCTCCGAATAACTATTTTTGGTTGTCTTTGCCCCCCCATCATCGTTGAGAGAGTCGGAGATAATCCATCTATCGAATAAATTCGCTTAATAATATCTAATCCATTGATATTTAAACGACCTAATACTTTTATGGCTGGCTGTTCTTTATGAGATGTCTGCATACAGTCTATCCAGTCCTTTCTCAAAAGCACCAATTCCAGAAAAGAAACTGCTTACTTTTAAATCTTTGAAAAGATATGGCATTGCCTGATACAAATTCTTGTATATGTGATACAGAACTCCCACACAAATAGAATTTCCTGCCTGTTTGTACAGTTGCGTGTCTGACATTCCTACTGCCTTTGCCTTATCAAAATCACTGTCGGAAAAATCCATCAATCTCCAACACTCTCTTGGTGTCAGACGGCGAATACCATAATCTTCAATATTTACATCATTTTCCACAATCACTCTTTTATCCCCTCCTGCATTGATCGTTCGGATAGTGCCACAAAGCCCCCCCTTGAACGTTCTCATTCCTTCGTCACATCTTCGTTCACAAATATATCTGTTCATCTTATTCCTTTCTGGTTGGTTTCTGTATAATCACCGCATTCATTCCCTGATTGCCGAATCCCTTATAATCTCTTGCCATAAGAGTATTCGCACAGTCAGTCAAATGATCTACATGTTCTGCCTGTTTACTTACGATTGCTCCTTGACGGTATTTTTCGTCTGTACCAGATCCCACATATGACGATCTAGTGAGCCTTGCCCCCCCATGCCTGATGGTATTCGAGTAGGATTTATTCAGTTTTCCACTGGCAACCATTTCCTGTAATGCTTTTTTCTCTTTGGCTGAATCAACGTAGTATTTATCTGGCACGTTTTCTTCATCCTCAAGAATATCGTACATTGTTATGTCGCTCTCAAATCCATCCGGAAGGTCAAAATTTCCATTGTCTAATTCTTTTCTGATGATTACCAGATATAATCGTTCTCTGTTCTGTGGAATGCCAAAATCTTTAGCATTCAGCACTTTCCAGTAAGTGTTATATCCATATTCGTGAAGTTCTTCGATAAACATATCGAAAGCATTTCTGAAGGATTTTCCTACAATATTTTTTACATTCTCATATACTCCCCAAGCTGGCTTGTTTGCTCGAACAACACGCAACCATTCAACCAACAAAGAAGAACGTGTTTTATCAAGATTTTTACTACCACAGTTGGGACATTTATCTCTGACTGACCAATGAACCGTCAAAGGATTATATGTAAATGGTTTTCCATATTCATCGGTACAATCCTGACAAGTCCAGCCGATTCCTGCCTGTTTGCCAGCTATACTAAAATCTTGGCACGGCGAACCCCCACAAATCATATTGAATGGAAGCATGTTGTTTTCGTCTACCTTTGTAATATCTCCAATATTGAGTACCGGATCTACGCCATGAATGGCGCAATATGAAGTGGTGGCAAATCTATCAATCTCACAAAAATTGACTAAATTCCAACTTGGAATAATTTTTTTATCGTCATTTTCCAACTTTTTATACCTCTTTTAGCTGATTTAATATGGTAAAAGCACAATATTTAGTATTTATGTACTGTAAATTACTTAAAATATGGTGTAATTACCACAAAATCAGCACTTTCTACAATATTTTTACAATGAAAAAATTATTTAATCGTTTCTATTTGTTTTATCTTCATGTATTTATTCTTTCCTACTTTATACCATTTCTGGATTCTCTTTGAACATCTGAAGAAATCTTCTTTCATCATCTTTGTCTGTACACCACAGTTCGAGATCCTCCCCATGTTCTCCTACGAGTGCTGCAACCGCTACATATTGTGTTAAAGTAGATTTAAGGTTGTACTTATCTCCATATACAGAGGTCAGTGTTACTCCACCTTCGCACTCATTTACTACCTTCAAAAAAGTCTCGACATCTTTTATATTTTTGATTTTCATTTATTTTCCCTTTCTTCTAATTGCTATGTGACATTATTCCTGCGATTAAACCAATTGCACCAAATGCAAAATAATAATGATCTGTTGTTAATTTTACATTTATGAAAAATGGCTGTAATACATTGATACAGATACTATCTACATTGAATATTGTCAGAATCCATGCAACGATCAAACCGTCAACAATTCCATCTAACAAGATTTCACCTCATACAGCCCATTGGCTTCTTCTCTTTCAATTTCTGCTAATCTCTCTTGTGTTCCGCCAAATTCATAAGAATTACACGGTTCGTTATCTACAGACACATCTTTTCCATGATTACTGTCATTAAAACATCTTCCAAGCCATTCGCTTTTACACAACTGACAATTATGTTTATTTTGTTCTGGTGTAATATGCATCATTGTCCTCCTATCAAGCAACTCACATTATTTCAAATCTCTTTTTCCTTCAATATAAGCTGACAAGCTATTCCACAATCTTCCATGACCTCTAAATCCATACGTCCACGTTTGGGATCAAGTTCATCCAGGAACACGCCTTTGATGCAACTATGACCAATTTCTCTTTCTTGTCTTGCTCTACGCTCGAATACTTCCGGAAAATCAACTCGAATCTTGTTCCAGTAACCCATGCCACCCTTCACACATCCAATACAATTATTGTTCGGATAACCTAAGTCGTACATATATGGGCGTTTCAATCCCAGTTCTTTTGCAAGTGCATGACAATCTTCTTTTGTAAATCCATTTTCGATAAGAGGAAATTCGTGATCGTAGTCTGACATTGTTTTTACAAGCCTATCAGCTCTATTCTTTTCATTTACATCATATCCCCATACATATGTATGATGATCAAAATTCTGTATCTCCCATTGTTTTCTCACTTCCTTTTTCAGAAATTTCGTGCAAGGTGCGCCATACGGCGTATTGATACAGCGTGTCCTTTCGATAACGTCATCCACTGAAGCGTATCTATCGGATTGCAATATTGTTATTTTTCGTCCTAACAACTTTTCGCAATCATGTAAAAATCTCAAGCTATCAGGATGTTGATTTGGAACGTGAGTATAAATAATCTCGTCCACATCCTTTGCAAGATAACAGGCAATGAAACTTGAAATGCCTGTACTGAACCAACATATTTTCAAATTATCCACCTAGCGAAATGCCAGTGGATATTCACCTATTTGAAAATAACTTTCATTTTAACACTTGAAAAATCGGTGGTTGTCGTGTTTTGAATGTTGTGATTGAAAGAGTTTCTTCCTATTTATATATAGAACATAAATGAAAGGACGAAAATACAGTGGATTTTATAGAATCAGATAAAAGTTGTTTTTTATCCTACTTCATGCTCTTTTAACCATTTCTTAAATGCTTCTATGTCCGGCTTCCAGAAATAACAATCTTCTGGTTTGCCGAAATCAACACATGTAACTTTTCCCTCAATGATGCCATCTCCGTGATGTGAGCAGTTTTCACAACATTTTTTAAATCTGCATCTTGATTCAGTTGTTGGATAGCGTTCTAAGAGATAGTCCAATTTATTCAAATCCCTGTTTATCTCTTCAACTCTCCGCTTTATAATGTTTTGTTGCTGATCCAAAGTTCTTTTATGTAACTGCAAAACTTCATATTCTCTTGCTTCTTTTTCATCCAGAAATATTGAATTGCCAAGCTCGACCAGCTTATGAGAATTATTTGTTTTAAATCCCCATACTCTTACATTTCCGAAAAATTCAACATTTCTAATTTTATAAGCTGTAACTCCCTGTCGTGGAAAAATATGAAATGCATCCATTCCAACAATTTCTTCGAGTGAATTTATATTATGTTTCTGTAAGTATTCACAGACTTTTTCATATCCACTACCAAGCTGGATCATCTTTCCCTCCTTATAGATTGAGTTCTTCCAGTAATGGCAGAATCTTATCTTCCATTTCTGGGAATAATTTATATAATGTCTGCCGGGCTGTCATAGGCTTATCTGGTTTTGTAAACCTACTGCACTCCCAGTCAATAATCATCTGTATATAATCAGCTCTTGTTCTGGCTCTTATCGGATGATGACGGGAATGTTTTCTGTGGAATTTAGAGACTTTTTTCTCCTGGCTTTTTGAAGTCACCAAATACATAAAAATTTTATCGAGGTCGTGAAAAAATCCTCGAACAGTATTGTGACCAAGCAACTTTTTCTCCATTTCCAGAAATGCCCGTTTATGTTTCATCGTATATTTGATATGGTCTTTATTCATTATCCGGTGTTTCCTTCTTCATTCCTATAACCAGTAATGCGTTCTCGATAGATGATTTAACATCATTCAAATCCAACATTGACCGTCTGAGATTTTCAGTTAAATCCAAACTAGAATCCAACCAAGCAACAAGAAATTCTGATAAACCTGTGGCAGAATATCCTTCTACCTCAATATCACTGTCGATATTCAGTGCCGCATGACTATTCTTCAGTGGATGAAGTAATCCATCATATCCAACAATGATTTTATCTCCGGCTTTAATCTCCAGTGTGCTTCTTTCGCTTTTGTATTCTCTGTCACCATTTGCGACTAAAATACTCCCTCTTAAAACTTTTAATTCCTGTTCCATATTACTCCTAATCTGATATGCCAATCTCGTCCAAAAGAAATGTAATTTCAGCTATAAAGTTTTCTGGTGTAATCTCATAGGTTTCAAGCATTTCATCGAGTGGAAGTTTATTGCTTAAATAATCGTAAAGATACTGAGCAATACCACTTCCACAATACCCTTTGATTTCTACGTCATCACCAAACCGTGAAATCCTGCCATTATAGTGATGTAGCAGTTTGTCTACACCGATGACACCTTTACTTCCAGCCTTGATAAGTTCCTTTTCTCCTGTTGCCGTTTGCTGAATAATATCTTCCTGTGCAATAAGAATTTCGCCCATTCTCAAGACTGTCACATCATCAATATTATCTCTGTAATCATTTTTTGCTTCTTCTGCCATTTGTGTTTCCTTCCTCACATGGAATACATGCACCGTAAAGATAATCTTTGTTTTTGGATTTGCAATGGACTATGATCCGTCCTTTGTTGGCATCATCAATTTCGCCATGTTCGCATTTTTCACATTCGCTTGTGTTGATCATTCTCATAGCAATTCCTCCAATCAGCTTACTTTATTTTCAATGAAATCTTCTTCCTGAGAATCCATAGAAAGAATTTTCTGTGCATCTGTATGCTTCCAGTTCATCGCAGCACCGTAACGACCACGATTATTTGTTCTGGGACTACAACAAGGACAAGAACAATGGATTTTACCTTTGATATACTGTCCGTCATGCTCGTACCACCATCCGTTAAAAGCCGACTTCGCAATATTTTTCTTTCTTCGTCCTTTTGAGAAGTTTTTCTTTCTTCTCCAATATCTATTTCTTTCCATATCAATTCTCCTTTGATATTTATTTTATTCTACTTAATATAATCAATTAACATTTCATCTTTTGCTTTCTGATAAAATGTTCGATCAATTTCAAAACCGTATGAACTTCTTCCTAATTCACAAGCTGCTCTCAGTGTACTTCCACTTCCACAACAAGGATCAATCACAACATCACCTGGATCGGTAAATGTTTCAATCAGCTTCTTCAAAAGTGCGACTGGCTTCTGTGCCGGATGAATCTTCGGGATTTCCTTTGTATCTTTTTCCCACGGAAACCAGTTGAACACCATATGTCCAGTTCCTCTAATTGTTTTACCGTTCTCGTCATATTGTGCGCCATTGCGGAACTTCGGAAGCCTGTCTCTATATAACAGCAAAGCATATTCGGTAGCTCCTACAACTCTCATGTTCGCTTTTAATACCTGTGGGCTGTAGTTCTTGACAAATACAAGCGGTATGTAATGGATGAACCCATGTTTCGCCGCTGCATTGATAAGCGTTTGAATCTGCTCAAACGAACAGAACACGATCATACAAGGTGAATCACTACTTCTTCCACGAACAGATTTCTTTTTATCTTCTTTCTTCAACATCTTTGAACAGAAATGGAAGTATTCGTAAAGATTGAAATTGAAATCTGAGTTGAAAGCTGATTTGCCAGCCAGTTTACTCTCACCATTCTTATTGTCACCGCCCTTATACCACATAGGATTTGAACCGTAAAAATTATTTCCCACATTATACGGTACATCTGCTATAATAAGCTGTGCAGGTCGAATACCATACTTTTTGTAATTTTGCATTGAGTCACGAAAAATCTCACACTTTATTCTTGGCTCAATTATCCCCCCTTGTAAGTTGGGTTAGTCTCATTTTTAGCTAATTCCATATTTTCTCCTTTGGTTGTAGTTATTATTTTATTCAACTTAATGTAAGAAGATTGAATGGGATTTCTCCCACTCAATTCTCTCATATAATAGCATGTTTTATTATTTGTGTCAATATTTATTTTATTCTACCTATTATAATATTCTAAGGCATTTTTAGGGCATCGAATATCATCGTAACTGTTTATAACATATAATCCTCTAGTTCCAATTCTTGTTACCGGACTAATTATTGTATGGAATGAAGTGTAGTCTATTCCTTCTTGAATATATGAATCTGGTTTTCCTGAAATATCCGCACCAAAGATTTTCAATAATTTATCTATATTAAATTCTTTGTCTGATTCTAATGTAAATGAACCCTCGACTCTATCAAACCTTTTTACACATTTTTCTTCCATTTGTATAAATTATTTCCTTTAAAATATATTATTCAACTTCTACCCCTACATAATCCATTACATGTCTTATCCCTAATCCACCATTTTCAATAGATTTCATACAATAATTCCAAAGTTTCGGATGTGTTTTTTTGAGCATCTGGAAACGATTTGGCTCTTTTTCAAGATGACATCCAAATCCACACCAAATACAGCCGCTTCTTCTCACTCCTGTCGTGTGATATTTTCCATTCTCAAACACAATGTCACCATAAACTGAAGCATATGGAATTTTCTTCGTGTACAAATATTCAAGTACATCTTGCTCAGTCCAGAAACCCATAGGCTGACTTTGCGGACGTTTTTTATTGAAAGCGTTACATCCAGTTTTCATGTAGTCATTCTTCCTTTTATGGCTCTCTTCTGCCATTAAACCTAAAATTGGATGCTTGCCTGTTTCTTTTTCATATTCCAATGAAGGTTTCTTTTTCATAATCGTACAACACTTATCAGAAATCAAGAAATCTGCATCAAGCAAATATTCATACTTTTTAAAATTATACTGAGTAGAAAGTTCACCCGTTTTAGGATTTATGTACTCTCCATGTAATTGTTGCCATCTAGTGTTTCCAGGCTTCGCATAATGGACTTTATTTGCAACTTCTTTACTGATTACCGGATAACCATATTTTTGCACAACCTTTTTGAAATTTTCTTTTGGTCGTAACCAAGTAACATTATCAATAGATTTTACAAATTCACGAAGTTCTGGATATTCAAGCCCAGTGTCCGTATAGACAGCTTCAATATCAGGATATAACCGTCTGGCTATATCAAGTAATACTGTGCTGTCTTTGCCACCGGAAAACGCTATATAAACCTCTCCACCATAATATTCATACCATTCCCGTATGCGGTTTTCAGTCTTTTTTATCTTCAGTTCAAGTGGAAGTGCCTGTAATATTTTAAGGCTTTCTTCCGTGTAAATTCTGTTTTTATTATAGTGGCTATAATGCCATAACTACGGCATTTGAAAATCACGAATAATAAAAGATCAGATAAATAAGCAAGAAAATACATAAAGGAATGGTAATAATATGGGGATTGTTGATACAGGCAATAAAAACAGAATTTTATTTAGTTATTTTTCTATATTTAGTATTGTCTTTGCATTTCAAACACTATATATAGTGTATCAATCTTTCCATATTTTACTTCCCAGTAATATTGTCAACAATGCAAATATAAAATAAAGAAGTAAACATTTACCGCATATTATCAAAAATGCAGTTATTGTAAATCCGCTTGTTATGACCATGTTGCAAATTAAATATCCTGGCAAAACAGTCATACAACAAGCCATCTCAACCAACAAGAAAAGAAAAATAATAATCTTTATATTTCTCATATATTTCTTTATGTTTTTCATTTAATTATCCTCAAAATGATATTCTCCGTGTAACTCTCTTTCAGCATTCTCCCTGGCTTTCACTGCATCATCAAATGTATCAAATCTTCCAAGATGTGTAGTCTTTTTGTTAAATGTAATACAAGCCATCCACTTATTTCTATTCTTGTCGTAATACACGCCTTTTCTTCCGCTTGTATTATTTGAATAAGTTTTAGAATACGTTATATTCTGATAATGCTCAATTGCTCTCAAATTACATTTTCGATTATCATATGTAATGTGATTTTTATGGTCAATATCCAATGTTCTATCTGATCCCATAATTAGAATATGCATCCTAAGTGGTTTTCCAAAAGGCGCACTTATTACATATCCATCTGGATTTATTGACCAAGTATATTTTTTGATTTTTTCGTAATCTTCTATATCAAAATAAAATTCTTTCCCATCAGAAGTATAACCTATTCCATATTCTCCACTTAAATCATACACATTTAGCTTTCTGACACGCTCGCCATGCCTTTGTGAAGATTCTTTCTTTAGACACCCACATGATTTTGTGTTCCCAGATACCAATAATGTACTTTGCACATTTATTTCATTTCCACATTCGCATTTGCAATGCCACACTTTACATTTGTTTTTCCTACCAACGACATAGCAAGTGGTTAATTTCCCGTATTTTTGATTCTCAGAAACCATTATTTTAACTCCACTAAATATTTAATCGTACATTGTTCTTCTTTATAAACTACAATCTCATCATTTTTTAGCGAAGAGTAGCCACCGAGACTTGCTCCAGCATGAGCATGTAAGCAGTTAGCACCCGTTTTGAATTTTTGCAGATTTTCATAATTCATATTGTAATATTTTGAATTAAAATCATATACATCAAATGGAGTGCCATACGCAACATCCATAAGTGCCATAAAACCAGATGTATCATTTCCATGCGCCCAATAGCTTCCACTTACACTTGTATATCCAAGAGATTTTCTTGCTTTAGGTGCAAAATATGTCCCCATTCCATATAATTTTCCAGTTATCACAGCATTAGTCGGACGAAGCACCAGTCCTGTATTGATAATTGACCACCAGTTTTCATTTCGGCTGCCATGCCATAATAATTTTCTTGTTTTTATTCCTTCTTTTTCAACAAAGTCATCGAACCTCTTCTGAGTGCGAATATTACGAACACGCCAAGCCTTATGGAATTTGTTGCTGATTTCTCCCAGCTTACCTTTAATCATTTCCACTTCTGAAGCATCAACTTCTTCAAAAATTAGCCCCATTGCTTCAATAATTGTTTCTCCATTATTTTCTTCTACTTTTTCCGGCTCATTTTGAACAGTGTGTGTAACAACCTGACCTCTCATAACGTCAAGAAGATCCTGTTCATCTTTCAGAATTTTTGCGAAGTCATCTTTTCCTTTTGAAAGGTAATCATTCACGTTTCCCATTTTTCGTGGGATTACAGTAAACAATGTAAGGAGTGTATTATTGAAATCTTCTACGGTTTCTTTGTTCATAAGATCATCAATGACATTCTGCGCCTCATCCACCATAGCTTGTGTTACTTGCTGTGAAGATACTTTGTAATTTGCCTGGATTTTCTGACGCGCCATATCTTGTAGCCTTTGAACAATTTCGGCAATTACTTTGTTTTCAATTTTTTTATAGCCATCATTAGATTTTACTGGCTCTTTCTGAATAAGATCCTGAACTAAGTGTGTCTGATCGACATAGCCTTTTTTGATTTTTTCTTTATACTTTTTATCCCACTGTGACATTGAGTAGGAAGCGTGCTGGCAAGTTGCACCAACACGTCCATATTCAACTTCAAAGATATCGCCATGTGGAATCATCTTATAATATTTGTTATTATTGTTTCTCGTTACCATAAGAAGGTAAACTGGCGATTTTTCTGACATTCTTACCTCCTACTGTATGCAAACAAGAATCTGTACATCAGAATCCGCGAAAACAAATTCAAACATACTCCGTACATCATCCCACTCTAAACCATTTCTACCACAACAGATTTTCGGTATAGCCAATTTTTTAATCATCTTTGCGTCCATCTGATCTCTCATATTCACAATGGCATCCAGAAGTCTGTCAGAATCCGGCTTGTTATAGCTGTTTTCTTTTACAATCAAATTAAAAACATTATCAACAAGAATGGCTTCACCAAGTTCAATGTCAACATTGTCTGTATAGTCATCTACATAGGACACTTCAATTTTCTCTTTCATTCCATACATTCTCTCAAAGAGTGCCGGAAGTCCCGTAGAAAAATTAAGATCCTTTGAAATCCCCTGTGCCAGATAATAACTCTGTGGTGCGCTCATAATATTCAAATCAATTTCAATCATCTTCATATTCGTAATCTCCTTTATTTTGTTCAGCTTAATAGTTTTAAAAATTCTTCCTCTGTAATAATAGGTACGTCATTTTTCTTTGCATCTTTATTTTTACTGGAAGAACTTTCTACATCATTATTTATAAGATATGATGTTTTCTTTGAAACACTTCCTGCTACTTTGCCACCCAAAGACTCAATTTTCTTCTGGATTTCTTTTCTACTTGCAAAGATATGGACATTTCCAGTAATAGCAAAAATCATATCCTTAAAAATTTGCGGTTCGTCTGATACCTGTTGCACCTGAAATTTCATAAGAGACACAAGTTCTTTATACATGTCATTGGCAAAGAACACTTCTTTAAAATACTTGTGAATACTCTTGTTAATCTCAACGCCAAATGTGTCAAGCTGTGTAAAATCAAATCCGGAAATAACTGCTGCCTCAAATTTATTCCAATCGCCGTTAAACTCTCTGCTGATTATTTTCGCCTTGCTAAGTGCCACATTCGGAATGCCTAATGCTGCAATAAAATTTTCCAGTTTTACATTCTTACTCTTTTCAATAGAAGAAAGAAGTTTATCAAATGATTTTTCTCCCATTCCTTCAAATTCCACAATTTCAGTCCTATGCAGATCCAGATTGTAAATATCCAGAGGGTTACTGATAATCCCGGCATCAACCAACTTCTCAATCTTTTTGTCTGAAAGTCCATCAATATTCATGCCATCTTTTGAAGCAAAATATGATAATCCTCTAATACTTTGAGCTGGACAATTTGGATTTTTGCAATAAATATTTATTGTCTCTCCGTCCCCCGCAAAAGTAGTTACTCCGCCACATACCGGACAAGTTCTCGGAATTTCAAATTCGTAAGATGTGCCGCCTGTACACTTGATAATCTGAGGGATAATTTCGTTTGATTTAACCACTGTAACTGTTGCATACGGTCTGATTTTTAATTTCTGCATAGTGTTAATATTATGCAATGATGCTTTTGAGACTGTAGTGTTATCCAATATAACTGGCTTAAAGACTGCCACTGGCGTTATCTTTCCGGTTCTACCAACTTGCCACTCAATATTGGTTATCGTGGTTTCTTCCTCTTCTTCTTTGAATTTCAATGCTAATCCATTACGGTAATGATGTCCGGTCTTTCCAAGACTTTTTCCGTAAGCAATGTCATCGTACATAATAACGACTCCATCAATCGGGGTTTTTGTTTCCTCTGCAATATCAACCAGTTCATTCACGAAATTGTTAAATACCGCAAAATCATGTTGCGCCACATCGTATTCAAAGAAGGTGCAAATATCAAACCCAAGATTGTTTACTGCATACAATCTACCAGAGAGTGAATTAATTTCATCAAATCCCTCCAACACATTAAAGGCATAAAAGCACACTTTTCTCTTTGAGCATATTTCAGAATTTAATTGTTGCACTGATCCACCAGCAAGATTTCGTGGTGTTTTGTATCTATCTTCTTCCGGCAGTTTTTCATTTATCTTTTCAAAATCGTCTCTGTGAATAATTCCTTCGCCAGTAACCTTTAGATGACCTTTATACGGGATTTTCTGCGGAATATTCATAAAGGTTCTAGCATTATCCGTAATGAGGCTTCCTTCTTCTCCATTCCCTCTTGTGCTTGCAGAAACAAGCTCTCCATTTTCGTAAATCAGACAGATAGTAAGTCCGTCCAATTTGTGCATTAAGAGAGCTTTTCTACCTTTTGCAAAGTTTGCCGCCACTGCTCTATCCTTTGTCTTATCAAGACTGAGTAATGGATAACTATGTTTGAATTTAGGTAGCTCTGAATTAACCACATATCCAACTGTATAGTTTGGACTATTGGCACAATGGAAGTCTGCTTTATCTTCAAGATCTTTTAATTCATCCATCATGGAATCATATGTAGTGTCATCCACAGATGGGCGAGATTCATTGTAATATTCATCACGATACTTATTCAGAATCTTTGTAAGATACTTGATTCTTGTGATTTGGTCATTAGTAGCCATTTTATCTTTTATCCTTTCGTTTATTTTATGCAACAATAGGGGGGAGTTTAAACCTCCCCCATCTACTTATCTAATCAGATTTCGGAGATAATACTGCATAACACCATAGATGAAAATTGGACTATATGTGTTGTCAGGCATAAACACAATTTCAAGATCATATTTATGATTGAAGCTGTGAATACTTCCAAGATAACTTTTCTTGTTATATTGTGTATTGTATTTACCGTTCACAATGTCCTCATAATTGGCATTTTCTATAAGCAGATATTTCTTATGAGCTTTGGCAACTGCCAGCTCTTCCTCAAAATCCGCACGTTTCGTAGAAAGATTTCCTGATAATTCTTCCAGGCTTGCTTTTCTTTCTACAAAAATATCATCGTGGAAATAGGTATCACGATAAATCCCCAACTTCTCATTCTGTGGAACAAAAAAGCTGTAATCACCGTTTTTCAGTGCTTTCTTCTTATACGGTATATGGTGCTTATCAAAGTAATCAGTAATGTGATCATTCACCTTTTCTCTGGTATCAACCAATATAACAATGGAATCCAGCAATTCCCTTTCCTCGGAATCAGTATATTTATACTTTCCAAATAACATTATCTACTTCCTATAACATCATATTTTGTAATCCACCAATCGAACTCATTTTCAACAGGGACAAATCTGCCATCGGGTGACATTTTTACCCTTGCTTTTTTCTTTTGGTTGGTTACTCTAACCACATCTCCCTTCTGGAGTGGGTTTTTATTGAAATCCTTTTTCGCAACTTTGACAGTAATTGTATTACCGTTTGCAAGTGCATATACCTTCAGTTTTGGTGTATATTTTGTTTCAACATCCATTACAACGACATAGCCTTTATAGTCCTGACTCACAATATCGACATATCCTAAATCGTTGATCTGGTAGCTTATTTTGTCTACAAAAGTCGTTTTCTCGTATGGCATTACTGCAACAAAATCATGCAGTAGTCCGTTCATATCAACCTTCGTAAATGTTTTTTCACTTTCCTTCTCAGCATTTTTTCTTACCAATTCAAGAGGAATACCAAGTTTTTCAGCCTTATCTTTTTTCATTTGCTTTTTGCCGTAAAGTTCTTCAAAAAAGTCATGTTGCTTCAAAAGATATTTCACTTCTCCAAACTCTTCAAAAAATCCAAGCTCAATCAAAATCTTCATCTGTTTAGAGTTTACTGGTAATCCTTTTTCTTTTTTAACAACCAACAAATCAATAAAGTCTTTAAACTGCATATCCTTAATGGATTGAAAAGCATCTGCCACTTTACTGTTGAGGTACTTAATAGAAGCAATACCTTTGTAAATCACATTCCGTTCCTTATCAAAAGTATAATCACTTGTTGAATAGCGGAATTTAATTCCTTCAACTGTAATTCCCTTTTTCCTGGTATAGTTCGTAATATTCAAGGTTTTCTCTTCTTTTCCCTCGAATATATTTAATGCAGCAGTCAAAAATTCTAGTGGATAATAATGCCTCAAATACCCACAAATATAACCAATACAAGAATAAGCATCTGAGTGATTCCAAGAGAACGCATATCTGGTTGCATCCAATATACCTTGTTTAATAGGTGGGAAAATCTCTTCCAATGATTCTATTGGTTCTCCGTAAGTTTCATTGGAATAGCTTAGAAATCTGTCGTGAATTTCATCAATGAATTTTTCAGTTCCATATTTCTTTGCAATACCACGCCGTACTGTATCTGATTCTGCATCTGAATATCCACAAAATCTTACAAGAAATCGCATAATATCTTCCTGCATAGTGATTCGTCCAGAAGTAACAGAAAGAAATTCATCAAGTTCTTTAAATCCAGTTATAAGAACATTTCCATCTGCGACATCATCACGGAAACTTGCACAACCAGGTCGTAAAAGACCATTTCCAAACGAGAACCATTTAATATATGAGAACCCTTTGTTATGTTCTTTTGCAATAGCGATTGTTTCATCTGACATAAAACGTTTTAAATACGATTGTGCTGAAGCACTCTCCCACTGGAATATCAGTGTCGTATCTTCTCGTATGTCTCTCCAGACCTCTTCATCATCCAAATCGGTGTTATCTGGTGTCAATCTTTCGATTCCAGCAAGTTTGCAAGTCTCATTGATTACACCAACATTATCAAGCCCAAGAATGTCCAACTTGACATACATAAGTGCATCAAGTTCCTTCATGTTCAGCATTGATACTGGATAATCAGAAGTTGCAAGACTACACATTCCTACTTCTTCCTCAATATCCAAATCACTTACCAACACACCGGAAGGGTGAGATCCAATAGATACGATTGTTCCATTTACAATGTCAACATATTTGAAAAGTTCTGGATAGCGTTTTCTGAAGGCATCATCAATAACCCATTTATTATTTTCGTCAAGATACACTGCTTCTGAAATTGCACCAGTTTCAACGATAGACATTCTCAATGCCCTTCCTACGTCTTTAATTGCCCCTTTTAGTGCAATCGTGTTAAATGTGATAATTTCACTTGCCCGAATGTTTGGGAGATCCATGTGATCTCTAAGAATAAATTGCTTAATGATATCTCTATCTTTGGAAGAATAATCTGTATCAATATCAGCATTTGTCACACGAGATGGATTCATAAAACGGAAGAAATTCAATCCAAATTTTTTACTGTCCATCTGAGTAATGCCAAGAATATATGCAACTTCACTACCAGATACAGATCCACGACCATATCCACAATCTATGTCATGTTTTTTCTCCCACTCTCTCAGATATGTTTGAAGAAGCATGAAATCAATAGATTTTGTCTTGTCGTATACTTCGACCTCTTCTCTGATAATGGGATTTATCTCTGACGGTTTATATCTCTTTCTAACATATGGATGCTTTTTATAAGCGTCATTTATTTTATTCTTGTATGTCTGCAAAGGATGATCGTAAATTTTTGGATATTTGGTATTCTTATCAAGTGTAAACTCTTCAACTCTATCTGCCATGCGGCAAGTCTCGGCGATTGCTTCTCGCCACACTTCTTCTGGAAGAGAGTTTTGTACTTTATAGGCTTTACACAATTCAAGATAAGATTTTAATGTCAGATCCCAAGCATCTTCCTCTGCAAAATGTACACCTTTGCTTAACTGAAGGATTTTTCGCCCTTCCATGTGAGTTTCGTTCAATGCATGAGTATCAGTACCAGCAATCAGTGGAATCCCATACTTTTTACTTAATTCATACAACTGCTGGTTATATGTAATCTGATCTTCTACATTATGATGTTGAATCTCTAAATAGCAGCGATGTTTATTTTTCACAAGGAAATCTAAGAATCTATCTTTGACTTCCTCTGTTCCTTTTGCTAATATGCCACCCAAACATGCTGTCGTGATTATTACATTGTCTGAGGTATTTATAATGTCATCCAAATAAATACGTGGCATGTAGTAAAAATGGTTATCATTTCTCTGGAATGATTTTGAAACCAGCTTATTTATTTCATGAACACCATCAAGGTTTTTAGCAATAAGAACACAGTGGTAATTATCTCTGGTTTTTATTACCTTTTCTTCTTTGATTATTATTGTGTCCGGATCAATAGCTGTAGTTTTACCATCCATACGTTCGGCAAGCCACATTCCATCTTCGCGTTGCCAATATTTTTCAAAAGTAACACTTACATCTTTTTTAGATGTCCCAGATACAATTAAATCTAATGCACTATACGTTGTTTTAACTTTCTTATGGTCACTATCGTTATCTTCTGTGACATATGCTTCTACTGCATGGATGTATTTCATTCCAGCTTCTTCAATAGCTTCTTTCTTGTGATACCACTCAAAAACAGATCCATGCTCAGAGAATGCCATTGCTTTCATTCCAAGCTCTTTAGCTTTCTGGACATATTCTTTGAATTTTGTAACACTATCAACATTTGTTACTCCATTGGAAAGATCACTATGAAGGTGGTATACGACATAATTTAAGTCTACCTGTTGCAAATGCAGCACCCCCTAGTAGTTCTTATACTCACAATAAGAGTTTCTGTATCTGCAAAGGTTATGGCAGTAGTAGAAATCAACGTTTGGATTAAATTTTTCCTCTTCGTTTATCTCTGCTATCGTACTTAAAGCCCAGCTCTGTGCTTCGTCATAATCTGCCTTGTCAAAATCAAGGAACAGCCATTTTCTATTCTTGAAGTAATTCCAGCCAACTTTTTCCGGATAAACCCCATATTCGTTGTAAACTTGAATTGCATACAAATATAGCTGCCGCTTATATGATTTGAACTTCTTTTCTTCTGACTTTAAGACCTGTCCTCTTTTGCCTAACGGATATTCTGAAGATTTATGATCTAAAATTATTATTCCGCCAGTCTTTTTATCTCTGAGAAGTAAATCTATGTAACCGACAAATGGTTTACCACCAACCGTAAAATTACATTTTTTTTCAATTCCCAGAATTTCATATTTCCCAAGGTCAAGGTCGATATTTTCAAAATATTCAACTGCTTTATCCCGGTAATTCTGCCGGATGTCTGCAGTCTTGTGATATACCATTGACGGAACTTCTTCATCATAATGAGCATCAAAGTAATCAGCCAACTCAAAAAGACTAAGTTCCCCTTTAGCATACTTTTCTAATATGGTGTGGCAAAACTTTCCAAATTCGGCATAAAAATTATTTTGTCCTACTGCTGATTCAATATATTGCAAGTACCATTCATACTTGCATTGACAAAATGAATTTAAGCGGCTGAAAGACCACTCCATAGAATCTATCAGAAATGAGTATTCTGACATTCGTTCACCTCTCTATTTTTATTCGGTTTTTGTATAATTCATCCCAAATTTCCTTTCCTTTATCCACAGGGCTATTCTTTTCTGCTTTTCCTCCAAGTAACCCTTTGTTGTCATAAACTACATAAACGTTTGTAAAACTACATAGAAGCTGTATTGTTTCTTTCTTCTTTATCTCTTCCAGTGATACATCGCTGTCAAATGCAATAACAACATCACAGTGCATGTGTATCAATATTTTTACCTGAAATATATTGATTTGGCTTGTTTCAGAAGAAATTGAATTTAACATTCCAAAACTATCCAGCTTCATTACTGATTTTAATGATTCAAAAATAATTACTTCCTTACTTTTCATAAGGATATCTTTCTTCAAGCAAAAGCCCTGAAAATAATCTACGTCCCCCACTGGATAATAATTCATGTACTTCGGGATTGGTGGATTGAACTCTTTATAATTATCGAAGAGTGTCCTACCTTTGATATTTATTAGATTACCAGCATTATCATAAACTGGATATACAATCCTGTTTGATTTTCGATCATACATGACACCGTAGCAATCCATGATTGATTGTGGGATTCCTTCTTCAATCCATTTATTTATTCTGCGCTTCTCGAAGTCATTAAGAATTTTTTCATTCAAAATCTCATGCTTCGTTGGCACAGGTTTTTTCTTTTTCTTTCTGGTTGATTTCTTCAGGTAAAGCATAGTTGGCGAAACTTTTGTTTTTACCGTACTGATTCCAGCTTGTCCGCCAAGATATTTTATTGCCTGATCGTAAGACATATCGAAATAGTCTTGGCAAAAGCTAATGACATCTCCACCCTTTTTACAACCAAAACAATAATAAATACCTTTACTGGGCGTTACACTGAATGATCCTGTACGTTCTTCATGAAACGGACAGTTGCCAAAATATTCTCTGCCCTTTCTTCTTAAATCAACATATTCCCCGATGAAATCAACTATATCTATGTTATCTTTAATTTCCTCGATAAGTTCATCACTATACTCTTCCATCCAAAACCGCCTTTAATATGGTACTTCTGTTTCTGTATGTTGCTTTGCCTCATCAATCCGCATAACCGCACCGTCAAAATTGAAGTCGATATATTCATCATCGAACATACCTTCTCCTAATCTGTTGAGTTTTACATTGAATGCATAGTTGCCACAATCTTTCCCATCATTGGTAATTTCTTCCGATGTTTTCTTTCTCCACTTAGCACTCACACTTGCATATCTTTCTAGTTTATCAGAATCGGCAACTTCATCATTTCGGTTGAGCTGCGCTCCTGCCAACACAGCAAGGTCGAGATCTCCAGCAATTTTATTTTTCATAAAATCACACTTAGCTCCTAAATCATTGTACTGTGCAGAAGAATCAGACTCGGCACTTTTGAAATAGTCATAAATTACAAACTGGAGATTCATACTGTACTTTAAAGATTTACATATAAGATACAGTTCCTCATTTGTGGCGTTTGGAATAAAGATATGTACAAATGGTTTTCCAGCAAGCCATTCATTTGTTTCGTCAATAATCTTTTCTTCTTCTGGGAGCAGATTACCTTTTTTAATCTTGTCTTGTGGTATTCCGGTGAGGTTAGCCATCATTCTCACATAAAACAGACGATCATTCATTTCCGTATCGAAATATACTGTTGGCACGCCTCTCTTGATTTTGTCCATCGCTTCGTTGAGCATAAATGAACTTTTACCCATTTTCATTCGTCCGGAAATCATTACCAGTTCGCCATTCTCATAGCAGAAATATTGTCCGATTTTTTCATATTTTGACGGAATACCAATAATCCCACCTTCTCCACGTCTGTTCTTGATTTCCTGGTAAATATCTTTAGCTTTATCTCCGAACCGCAAAACGTTCTTATCGAAAATATATCTGCTTGTCAGTTTTTCAAGCTCTGTGTAAACATCATTACTCAGATCGTTTAGCTCCATTGGCGTTTGAAGAATTTTTTTCTTCATACGATCAAACAGCTTGATAAGATCCCGTTTGAATGAAGCTGTAACAACTTGTGCCACAAGCAGATTGTATTCTTCAATGGTTGTTCTGGCTGCATCTTCGCACATGTCAATAAATTCATCCATATCCGGCATGTTCACGCTATCCATCTTTTTCTTGACTGCCGCATTTGACTGTAATTTATTTGTGATGTTAAAAGCATCAATAACCTTTACGCCAGACTTAAACAATTCGTCAATAGCCCAATAGATACAACCATTTTCTTTATGAAAAAAATATCCGGCTTTCAAGTAATCACTTTGAAGTATAAATTCCGGGTGATGAACCAATGTGGCGATCACACCAGCTTCCGCTTGGGTATCACACAATACATCTAATTCATCCATTATTTTCCTCCTTTAAGAATACTACCAAATCCCATTGTACTTCCCTGAGATGTTGGAGTTTTCGTTGGTGTACTTACTGGCACTTCAGCGGAACTTTTTCTGTCCTTCATTGACTCTGCCATTTCTTTCTGAACTCTTAATTCTTCTTCTTTTTGGTATGCTTTTTTGACTTTTGCATTATCAATCAGATAATAAAGCCCCGGTGGATGTGTTAATGGAATGCCTTCTTCAATGGCATATTTGATACAAAAACTCAAATATCTTCCGGCTTCAAGATTTGACTTCCATTTCTCAACCTTTGAATTTTCAAGTTTTTTACCAAATACAATATCGTTAATTACTTTTCTCAGATAAGCTACCGGAACTGACTGACTAATATGCTGAATATATTCCTCTTCAATATCAGCAATAAGTCCCTGTAACTCGTAACAATCTTTGTGCCATCTTCGTGTTTTTATTTTTACCGCCTCACCTTCAAGAACAATTCCGTTCTCATGGGCGCAATGGCTATAACCACACTTATATTGCTTCATGTTTTGTTCCTCTCTATACAAAAAGGGAGAACATAAGCTCTCCCTCAATTTTCCTCATTCTGACTTCATATCCTTTTCAAGCAGATATGTAGCCTCTAAGTCAGACTCATGCAGGGCTAAGATTACTGGATATTTCTCTATTGCTGTTCCAAGTGTGTTCCAGTTCTCTTTTGGCTCTGTGAATCCCATATGCCATCTAATAGCATATCTTTCAATCGGCTGTAACTTGATAAACTCTTCAAGCATCATCACCGACTTTTCACCATGTCCGTAAGGAACACGATCATTTACTGTGTAGTATTCAACTGCTTTCCAGTCAAATCTACCTTTCTCATCTTTCTTTGATCCGGTGTCGCTGTAAATTTTCTTATTCTTATAATCAATCTCATACATGAAGGTCTTACACAAATCATGGAAAAGAGTGATTATTTTCCTGGAATCTTCCGGTACTACTGCTAAAACATCTTTAAATGGTTCGGACTCGCATTTATGCTCGAACATGTCATAAACATTTAAGCTGTGCATTGCCAAACCTCCAGGAATTGAACCATGAAATCTTGTGGAAGCCGGAGCTGTGAAGAAATCGGATTTTTCCAAAAACTCCACAAGCTCTTTTATTCCATCTCTTCCAATCGAACCAACCAGATCAATAAAACGCTTTTTATTTTCCTCTATATTTGTTGTTGATGGTTCGCCCATACTGCCTCCTAGTTAAACGGTAATTCGTCATCAGCACCATCCGGAATATTCATAAATCCGTCATCTTTTTTTGCTGGCTTTGATTTTGTGTTACTTGCCGGTGTACTTGCTGCCCCAGCAGAATCACCTTTCTTCTCACAAAATTCCTGGGTGGCAACAACAACGTCTGTCGTATACACTTTCTTTCCGTCTTTTCCTTCGTAACTTCCAGTCTGGATTCTTCCGGTAACTGCAAACATCATTCCCTGTTTCATGTACTTCTCTGCAAACTCAGCAGCCTTTCCAAAAGCCACACATGAAATGAAATCAGCATCCTGTCCACCATTAGCACTTTTAAACGGACGAGATACGGCAAGCGTATATCTCGCAATTCCTGTCTGATTTTCACCCTGGCTGTAACGTACCTCTGGATCTCTCGCTAATCTTCCTGTTAAACTAACATTATTCATTCTATTTTTTCTCCTTGTAAGATAATTATTTAAGTTTATTTAATTCATCAATCAAAGCCTTTGTAGATTCAATATCTTTGATTGTTTTCGGATTACCGTTTGTGGTATATTTTTTACAAATAGCCGCTACTTCGGTATTGTGTTCCTTTGAAAGTTCCTTTGCTAACTGGAATGCTTCTGCATTTGCAATATCCAGTTCACTCTTAGCTTTTTCCTGTTTTTTCTTCTCTTCTTTCGCCTCTTCCGGAAGATCTTCACCCTCGTAAATATAGAGTCCAAGACCATGACGGGCGCACGCTTTTGTAAGAGAACGCTGAATTGCTTTATTTGCATCAATGGATGTTACTTCGGCACTTGTCATTGACTTATTCTTGAAGTTCATAATCGGAAGATCCTCAATATGCTCAATACCATTGATTCTAACTCCAGTTTTAACCCAGCAAGTGTTGCTGATTGGATCAACAAACCAAGGTCTTTTGTTTCCTAATTCATCCATTACCTGTTCGTAAATGGTAAATTCTGCATCTGGATGACGTTTCTTTACTTCAGCCCATGCAGCACTCCAACTTAAATAGTTGAGTCCATTTTTCGCTTTTACTTTCTCTGATACGTCTACATTGTAGAGTTCGCTAAAATAGTTTTTTGAATCCATTTATTTCCTCACTTATATTTATTTTATTCTACTTGTAAGAAACTGAATAACTACTTTACAGTAGTATTGGAAGAGTTCGCAGATATTTCTTTCAGATTCTTCATAAGCTGCAGATTATCATTCAGGATAAGTGCAAGTGCCTGATCGTCTGTGAATCCTGCTTCTTTGTAAGCATCAAACATTTTCTTCTTATTGACTGCTTTAATCTTGTACAGTTCGTCACACTCAGTATAATCTTTTGCAATGCTTAAACATTCTTTTGCTAAACCGTATGCTACCGGCTTATACTGATTTATATATCCACGTATAATTTCAAAAGCAACTTCCGGCTGTTTCTTTAACAGTTTCAAAATAAGTTCCATCATATATGTTCCTTTCCTTCTCGGATGATTTTAAGTCCTCTGGCTTTTATTTTTGCGCCCCGATATGATTCTTCGGTTTCAATCAGCATATTTACCATATGTCTACTCAGATTGTAGTTTTCAGCACAATACAGATATAAGTCTGTTTTTCTTGTGAAGAATATATAAACATCATTCAGATATAGGTGATATTTCAATTTCGGGTATTTGCGCTGGAATGTCACATCACCTTCATTGTTGCAATATGCTTCGCCATTTTTCTTCAATTCATATATCATCTTAAACTCTATCTTTTGGGCTTCGATAGGATTTTCACAATATTTCACTATTTCCACAATTAAATTGCAGATACCGCCAAAGGACTTCACTTCATCCTTCCAACTTTTACTTCGGTGCTTGTTAAATTCATATGCCCTCATGCAATTCCCTTGTGCTGATCCAACATAAAAAATCTTTTGTGTTAGAGGATTTTTGTGTATATACACATAGAATTTTTCTGTCGGTAGCACAAGGTTTCTATGATACAGCATATAAATGTCAAACGTCTTAGCTGCCATAATCAAATTACCATATTTCTATCCGTGTAACTGTCCTATGATATTTTAATTATTTGTCATTTGAAGAAACAACTTTGACTGTAGCACCAGCCTGAACAGTAGCGGTTGCCATGTCTTTCATCTGAGCATATGCTGCATCAAGTTTATAGGAGAATTCTGCATTGCTCTGTGTCAGTGCTTCAACCTGAGATTCCAGATTCTTGATTTTTGCATCTGCCATTTCCTCTGCATGTTTTTTATCAGATTCTAACGCACGTTTTTCAAATGCAAAACTCTTGTCCGCTTTAACCTTTGCTTCTTTCGCTGCATCCTCTTTGGCTTCTGCCAGTTTATCCGGGAATGCTTCAATCTGTGCTTTCATAGCCTGGATTTCATCTTCTTTTTCAGAAATTGCATCTTCTCTTGCCTTTACTGCATCTTCCTGTGCCTGGATCTCTGCTTCTCTCTGAGCTTTCTCGGCAGCCCATTCATCAGCATCAATTCTACGATTCATTTTCTCATTGTATTTATATTCATCCGCTTCACGTACTCTCTTTTTGTGAAGTTCTGCATTGTATTCTGCAATTTCTTCGTCTGCTGCGGATTTTGCTTTACGAACACTCTTGTCCAGTTCTGTGATTTGCTCTTTTACTTCTGCCTGCTTTTTGTCAAGTTCGGAATCAAGCTCTGCTTTCTTCTGCTGATATTCTTCATCCATACTTGCCATTTTACTTCTATGAGTATTAATGGCAACTGCCAAATCGCCCATCTCAGTCTCAATGCCATACAGTTCCTTCAACTCTTCACTCTTCTTCTGAGTAGCAAGTTTCAAATCTTCATACTGTTTTACGATAGCCTCTGCAAATACTGGATTCTTTGCTGCCACTTCTGCATTTTCAAGAGATGCTTTTAATTCCTTTTCTTTTGCTGCTTCTACCGGAGAGTCCTTCATAGCTCTCAGTGCTTTCATTTCTTCTCTCTGCTGGTTGTATGCTTCAAGAATCTGTGCCTTTGTGGACTTTTCGGTAATCTTTACTTCTCCCATTTTCAAGTTTCCTTTCTTATGCTTTCTCATTTTATTTCTGATAATCTATGTAAAATTGGCTGATTTTCTAAATAAAAACGTGATTTTATCTACTAACCAACCAATAGAAAAATATAATCACCGAGCCGGATTTTTTACTTCTGGTCTACTTTGTTCGTTACTGTGCGGATGCTTTTGAACCGCTTTTCAATATAATCACGATCTTTGGTGAATGTGGGGATTTCCTTGTCAATAACCCACTTGTTACGTGTGAACTCGTCCGGTGTTCCCTCATTGTAGACATGCGGCACTTTGATGCAGCAAGATCCTCTTTTGAGGTGAATCGGGTAATCATTCCAGTTCACACCCTTCTTTAACATGAGCATATCCATAAGTTCTTTTCGGTTCTTATGTTCAAGCTGTTTTGCTGAAAAGTTTGCCTGTGCAACTGACTGAATGGAATTTCTCACACAATCATTCTGTCGCCAGATAAACTCATTGATAACTTCAAATTCCGGCATATTCCATGCCCGGCTGTCAAACATTGCCCTTCCACATTTTCTTGCGTATTTGGCATAATAGTCTGTTACTTTCTTTTTGTCTGCTTCTGTCTGGCACTCTCCAAGTTCTCTTCTGACTCTTTCTTTGAGAATGTCAGTATAGAAGTTGTTAAACGCCATTGTCGCCATGCTTGCGGAAATAGTCTCAACCTTACGTTTTACATATCCAAACCATGCTCCCTGTGACATTGACTTATAATCAATCAGCAGTAGTGTAATTTCATCACTCTGCGTATATCCAAGTACACATCCGGAAATGTTTTCACAAAGGTATTTCATTGTCCTCTGCATTGCTTCGATTAAGATGTCATCAAAAGGTCTTGCTAAACCTCTTGTGAATGTATGGAATGCCTTACCATCAATTCTGATCATCACAGGGACTCTCTTTGTCAGGTAATCTTTTCTTGCATCCTCATACTCTTTCATTCGTTTTGCGAAATCGCTTGTGTCCACTTTTATTTTCTCCTTTTGTTACAGATCGTTCTTAATTAAGAACTCTGGATTTATGCATTTGAAAGAAATGTTTTGTTCAACATTTCTGAATACACAACCTTCTCTTTCTCTCGGATAAATCTGTGATTTTCCCTGTACATAATGCACCAGATCTGAAATTTCCCACTCTTCCGGGATAACAAATTTGTCATCAAAAATCGGCACTGTGTATATTCCATAATGCAGGAGGGTTCTCTGCATCTCTTCTGTTGTGAGCTTTTCTTCTGGTGAAATCAGATTGAACGCCCAGAATCTTTCGCCGCCATCCATCGGATATTTGTTTCCCTGGATTCCTTCTCCGGTAATTTCTCCCTGAAGAACAATCCAATCAAGTCCACCGATAAGCGTCTGTAATGTTTCTTTGATTTTGAACTTTCTCGCCACATTCCAATAATACGAATTGTCCTCTGTCACAAGCCGTTTATTTCGACTGCAAACTCCAAACTCATATTTATTCTTTCCTACTTTCTTTAAGAAAAATGTGGCAGAAGTGCCATCAACCTTTTCCGTCACACTCAACACTGTTTTGTCTCTTTTTAGCTTTTCAAACAGTCTTGTCATGTTCTGGATTCTTTCTTCGTCTGTCTTTTTAATCCAATTCGGGAATGTATCTTTTACGGATGGTTTCAGATAGATTTTTCTGAACCATTTGAATCGCATGAGAAACTTGATAATTGGATTTCGAAACTTCTTCTTGTTTTCTGATACAACTGCGTTCTCTTGTTCCGCTTCCGGATCATACTTCGTAACACATAAGATTTCTGTAACATCATCACCAACTTTATAATCGCCAGGCGGCAAAACAGCCAAAGGCAAAACAAGTCCTTGTGAGATTTGACCACGCATTTTGATGGTCTTTACAACATACTTTCTTGACTTCAGAAACTCATACTCTGGGGTTGCTGGCATTTTACTATCAATTTCGATGTAAACTACTTTATCCCCCTGAGAAAAATTATCTTTTTTGGAGATAATTACTTCCCATCCGTCAATCTGTGCTACCTCAATTCTGTCTGCTTCCGGAATTGGTCGGATTTCAGCAATCGTTCTAATTGTTGCTAACTTCCTCATAATTCCTCGCTATCTCGAAAATATTTATTTTTAAATTGGTGGAAGGTAATGCTCAATGGAACTATCACGTTCCACCAACATTAAGAAATATACGTTTTCGAGACACTTATTTTGCTCGTTCAATTAAAAGTTGAATGCAGAATTAGGTTTGCTGTATGTGTCTCACATGGACATTTTAGCCTTTGGCTGTTTATGTCACCGTATAAACTTTTGTTTTATAATAAATCTTTGACAGCAGCTTCTACCGGAGCATATCTCTCGGAATCAAGCTGGTCTGTCAGGCACTTGTACGGATCAAGTTCACCACTGAGTACCATTTTTACAACATTCACTGAGAATCCAGAAACAAGTGCTACACCAAGCTCATTTTCCCTTACAGGAATTGTGCCGGTTCTTGAATTTACATTCCAGAATACCAAGCGTGGCATCTTGTAACCGTGTGCTACAAATTTCTCAGCGATTTTATTGAAAAGTGTCTGATCTGTTCTTCCATATGTAGCCCAGTCAAATTCCATATCACTTACGATAAGGATATTCTGTGGCATATCTTCCTGCTTCAATTTCCCTTTGATTGCTACATTGAGAATCAGGTTAAATGTCGCTTCGATATTCGTGTTTGAACAGTCAGCCTCTTTATAGGATCGAATGAGCTTGTCTCTCAGTGAGTTCATTCCGGTAAGATCTACCACTTTTGGTCTGTTCCCAAATGTGATGTACTTATCTTTAAACTCACCAGAAGATCTTTCGGCAAAATAAATTGCTAATGCTGTTGACACGTCCATAGCTGTTACACTGCTGTTTGGATCTACTGTGCAGCACATACTTCTAGAACCATCTCTGATTACCATTGTTGAAGGATTTTCTTCAACTAAATCAGGAAGTGCTTTCCATAATGCTTCCAGTGTATCGTCTTTTTTGCCTACATCTGAGCTGTAACTGTAACGGCTAACTCTGTACTTGTTTACAATGTCATGTGGGAAAAGGACAGATGCATTGATCTTTGCTTCGCCTTTTTTCAGGCTTTCCAGATATGCTCTACGTCTTTCCTCGTCATTTCTAAGAAATGCACCGTTGTAATTCAGATTTGCTCTTGACGGAACAGCCTCATAGTTGATTTTGTCCCACTCTTTCGCTGACATCTGACGCTCAACTACTTTGAGGTATTTACGCAGCTCTGACAGCACCTTTCTGTAACCTTTTTCATTCAATCCCAGATACTTGCTAATGAGAAGCCCTTTTTCCCTCGTTTCTTTGGAAGATGCATTGCAGCTCGGCAGCCATTTTCCAAGTAATGAAATGGGCTTGTTTGCTTTCATATCTTCCAAGTCTTTGTTTAACTGTTCTTTGATAACAGCCAACGCAAAAACTTCACATTCTGTTCCGAACAGACACATCAAATCGTCATATCTGCCATACTCCGGAATAAGCGTCACAAGTGCTTTTGCAATGTTCGGCTCGGTTTTTGCCAGATGGTTCATAATGATACGGAAACTTCTTCTCTCTCCAAGACCTTCTCTTGCATCACGCAGATAGAAAAGCCATTTCAGAGCATAAAGTTTATTGTCCAGAAAAGCGTCAACATATTTGCCAACGATTTCATCCGGTTGTTTCTTTCTTAATGAAGAGGTCTGGAAATTCAGATCAAGCAGATTTTTCCCGGTTGTTCTATAACCTAACGCACCGTTTTCAGTACGGCTTCTGTTTGCGTCCCCATTCAGTAGTTCTTTCTCTACAGAATCCATAAAACCCATATTGGTTTCCTCCTAATTCAAATTATTATGCTTGCAGATAATTATTTTATTCTACTTAAAGTAAAAATTAGAATGTACACGGCAAGACTCGAACTTGCGACTATCTGGTTGTGTTTTCCTCTTGATAGTTGCTGTAAGAGACTATCATATCAAGTCTCATAATATGTTCTTATCAGATGCTCTCCCAACTGAGCTACGTGTACATTTCCTAGACATTTTATATAACAGATTTACAATCCGCTGGTATTCCCAATAATATTTGCTGTGAATGTCTAAATCTAACAGGTGGGATTTGAACCCACGCACAAAATCTTCATCAATTTTATTCCGGCTTATTATTTGACTTCTTCTGCCTACAAACTCTCGTTTGCCCCTTATAACCTCTTGGGTACTGTTAGAAGTGGATCATTAGGGACTCGAACCCTAGACCGCCCGGTTATGAGCCGGATGCTCTAGCCAACTGAGCTAATGATCCTGGTTGCACCATAAAGCGAAGCCATGCACGACCTCCAATGGATTAGCCTTTCATAATACCTTTTCGCTTAATTACACAAAACATACGATTTCTGCGGTGCGATATTCTCTTACTTCCAACTAAACAAAGTTGCATACTTCATGGTGCTAGTAGGCAAGGCAGGAATCGAACCTGCGTAAAACGACTCCCTGAATTTTCTACGAAAGTTAATTGCTGCTTGTGCTAATAACTAAGCACATGTGTATAAAATATGTCGTTGCGTCTACCACTCCGCCACTTGCCTAATCGGACGATAGGACTCGAACCTATGACCTTCAGGGCTACATGCCCCACGCTCTCCCAACTGAGCTACGCCCGAACTTTTCTGTCTTTCTAGTGTCATTAAAAAATGTAACAAATTTAATTTATTGATTGTTTCCTTGATTGTGTACACTGCTTTTGTTATAAGGCTTTCGCCACACTCCAACTTCCCAAAAGCATTTTTTGAGCTAACAGATGCTATCTGCTATAACATCTCCAGATAGTCCCAAAAGTTTCACCATCCGAACAAAGAACCAACAGCAGAAAGAGGTGTTAATCGGATAATGTAAATTACCAAACGGACGTGCGCCCATCCTTGTATCTTCTCGCCAGATACGTGTCTGATAATTCAAAGTGTGGGTGAGGATCGAACTCACGATAGTGGCTGGGATTTTGACATTGCTGTCTGTGTTTTCCTAAACACACTTTAAAAGCCACTGACTTACCACTTGTCTACCACACTAACGCTATCACTTGGACTCGAACCAAGAACCTACGGCTTAACAGGCTATCGTTAAAATTGCTGTATATGTCTTATACAAAACACATTGGTTGATTTTACGTTGCTCTACCCATTGAGCTATGACAGCATATTTTCATTATTTTATTCTACTTATTTTATAAGTAATCGGTGGGAGCTGTGAGACTGTACGGAGTCGAACCGTAACTAAAACTTTTGCAGAGTTTCCTTTTATGTAAAATTGCTGTATGTGCTTCCCACCACAATGCACCTTTGAAAAGTATCACCGGATCAGTCCCATATTCAATTACTAGACACTTTATTTTGTGGATTTGAACCACTTCACTTAAATCTTTAAAATTTTTGCTTTATCCATTTTTTTAATTGCTGCATGTGTCTAAGGCTTTCACCAAATGTCAGGAGTGGGACTCGAACCCACAACATCATCTTGTTAGAATTAAAATTTGCTGTCAGTGCTTGTTCTAAGCACCTTTGTTCTTTTATGCGCTCTACCATTTAAGCTATCCTGACTTATTTTTTTATTTCTTTTGTTCTCTCTTGAACAATTATATATTATCATATAAATTCACTTTTGTCAAGTGTTTTAATGCAAATAATTATTTTATTCTACTATCTTATTTTACTAGGGTGAGATCACTCCCACCCTATATTTAGAACAACGCTTTTACCCAGGATTTATATAATTTTTCCAACTTAAAAATTTGATTGTTCAAGTTTTTCTTATTGATATCTGGTTTCTGTGTGAGAATTTCATCTCTTATTACAGTCTTAATGTACATTTCCGGATTACTAGAATTATGGATTCTAATAAATCTATGCGAATCAGCTAACTTTTTCTGTGTAATTTCTTTGTATATATCTGTAGATTCATAGTAGTCTCTGCTGATCTGCGTAATGGATCTTGTGATGAACATTGGATTCATCGGCGTATCTTCTGTTTTCCCGTAACGTAAAGAACATTTTCTTGATCTGAAGAGGTATTTATTATTACAAACCGGTTCATCAAACCCTTTTTGGCTTTCTACCGCTGTCATATCTATACAGAAACGGCACAATTTCAAAATTTTGTCATCTACGCAATATTTTACTCCAGGACGAACTGGACTTAAAATGACCTTATTTTCAAAATCAACCTGCTCTTTTTCAATCAGTACGATTTCTTTTGTATCCATTTCAGCATAAAAACATAAACGCAATATAAGTTCTCTTGGAATTTGAACACCTTCAATATAAAATGCATCTCTTTTAAAAATAGCAGCACAAATATCCTCGAACTCCTGCTCGTCTTTTAGATAGCTGGTTTTCATGCTCATTGACTGGTCGATTTCTTTATAGTCGATTTTTTCAAAATTGTTTTCACCTACAATTTTACCGTTTTGGATGCACCAATCAACATAGCTTTTTAATATACTGATCATCTGTATTCCATTTGTAAAACGAGTTCCGGTGTTTAAATCAAGAACAGTCATTATTTCGTCAACGCTCATTTCACAAATATCTTTACCAAATGTTGATTCCATTTCTTCAATCTTATTAAAAATTGTCATACATGTTTTGTAAGAATTTTCATTGACTATTGTATTCAAGAATGATTTTTTTACTTCAGCATTGTACATATAGTTTCCTCCTTCTCCTTACAGAACATATGGAATCCTCTACGATTATTTTTTACACAATAATCTCTTATAGTCATATCATTGAAATTTGTGTCAGAAATTATTCTATCAAGATGCTTTCTCCACTCAAGATTCCCCCTTAAATGGCTACTAATCATCATGTAATAATGAATTGCGAAGAAGTGAACTGACCATGAGTTTCTTTTTACTTTCATGTAATTTGAAAAATCATCATACATGATTTTAGTGAGATAATTCATAAATGTAATCAGCCAGTCTCTCAATTCATCCTGATCTGCCTTTGTTTTTAAACTGCCCATATCGTAATATTCTGCAATAGAATCTGCAAACTCTGTATAAAGAATAAAGCCATGTCCAATTCTGATTTCAGAACCATCTTTTACAATATTCTTTGTATACAATTCATCTGCATCATGGCTACGCATTATTGCATCAACAATCTTGTTCTGCACAGTCATTTTCATTGCTTCTCTATGGCGTTTCGGGATTGGCACTGTTGTCCACTCCTGATTGAGAACTCTTCTCGTATCTGTCGCATTCAGGTATGTGAAAAATACACCAAATTTATCATTTTGATGTTTGGTCGATAATTCACAGGCAATAGAACGATGGTTTCCATCTGGTACGATAATTGTTCCAGATGTGATTGTTAATGTTTCGGTATCTTCATCATAAACCGGTGGATCGGCTTCTCCATCGTCCATCAAATTAAAACGAATACCATTGAAGAAAAACTCGCCATTATTAATAAGATCTGCGATTTCCTGTGCATTCTTACGATTCACTTTTGTTTTTAAATCGCCATATTTATCTTTAGTATAATTTCGCTGCAATTCAGGAATAATCTGCAGTTTGTTGGCATTTTTCAATGCCTTTATATCTTTTACACTTAATGGAAACATATACTGGTTATCTGCAAGTTTTTGTACATGATGAAATACAATTCCATTTTTGTATTTATTTCCTTCATCTTCTGTATTATCATAAAATTTATAGTTGGAAATTTCGGCATCCTCAAAATAATCTTCCAATTTGCCAATTCTCTTAGACACTTTTGAAACTGCGTTTAAAATCCAGTATAATTCAGCATCACTTGCTTCATCCAGGGGATATCTCCCGGATAACATTTTGAAAAAATTACCAGTAGTGATTTTCCCATCATGCATAACTTCTTCCTGAAATTCTTTAATTTTTGCTGGACTTGAATTTGTAATAAATTCATTTATTTTTTCAATTAAAATATATCTGCTATCCGTTGATTTCATGTTGTTTACCCCTTTCTCTCCTATTTGATATTATAAAGATACCATATTTTTTCAGAAATGTCAACACGAAATCACGAATTGCATTTATTTTAATCTTCTTCCAATAATCGTCAAATTGTACTGAGTTTTTCTACAATAATGCGCCTTTCTTCTGCTGCCAGATCAAGATTCTTTTCATCAATGGAAGTATAATAATCCTCTTCCTCGTTTGAAATATATACGGTAACTACGTCCTCTGCATCGTTATACACGATTGCAACGTTGGAATTATCGAGATTAGATAAAGTATGTACCATTACACCCATAGCATCCACAAAATCTACAAAATCATCTCCTGTAGCTTCTGTAAAAACCTTATCAACATCTACTTCATATACAGTTTCTTTATGGTTGAATTTCATTGATATTTTCCCCTTTCATCGACAAAATCCAAACGGTAGCGAAATTTTCTTAATCGAACGTATGTTTGAATTATACTATCAACGTCAATCGCCGTCAATAGGATAAACCTAAAATCTTGAAATTTTTGCTACTTGGATTAACTTTTCATTATTATTTTCCACCGCCCCTGTAATCACAAGCTGCAAAAGCTCCCACAGATAATGGCTAATTTCAACGTCTGGAACACCAATACCCTTTAAATCGTGTCCATTTATATCTAAGTGTTTCAAATCATAGCAATACTTTTCTGGATTAGAGTACACTTCTTCGATTGTATCCTGTGCTTTATACAAGCATAGCATCATTGCTTCATCTGCACTTTCATCAGATATTATTTTTGCCAGCTTATAATTGATGGTTTTAATTATATCCTCTTTTGAATACTTTGATAGCAAATGTCTCGCATTCTCAACGGAGTCTGTTATAAGCTCCTTCCGACATTCCATAATATTGCAAACAGATTTTGAAACCTTGTTTGGGTATCTCATAAGAATACCAACCACTTTATGATAGCTTTCTACTTTAGCCATATCAATTAAAATTGCCAACTTTTCGCATAGCCCATTACAGTCTCGAACCATATCTACGGTTTTATTCCACTCTGTTATATCAGCAATATCAGACATAACGTAACTTAAAATATCCTGGTATCTTTTTAAAAGCTCAAAGTTACCTTTAATACTATCTGTACAAATGGTCTTTGTAAATTCATTCTGTTTTCTTTCAATCGCAATATGATCGAGTAATTTCATATGTCGCCTCATAGCCGCTGCAGTGTTTTCTTCGATCTGGAATTTGAACCTAACAGCAAATCTTAAAGCCCGAAGAATACGAAGGGGATCTTCCTGAAATCTGTCATCTGGGTTTCCTACGCAACGAATAATTCCCTGTTCTATATCACCGATGCCATTATGTAAGTCTATGATTTTCTCCCCATCATAGGCTATAGCATTTATGGTAAAATCCCGGCGTAAAACATCTTCAGCCAAATCGCTCGTAAAATTTACTGTATCAGGACGGCGAAAATCCGTATATTTCCCATCAACTCTATATGTGGTTATCTCATATGGTTCATGGTTAATGATCACTGTCACAGTGCCATGTTTTAAGCCAGCAGTCATAAGACGGAAATCCTTGAATATTTCCATTATTTCTTCTGGTTTAGCTGATGTTGCAATATCCCAATCATGCGGTTCAATCCCCATGATAGAATCACGCACGCATCCACCAATTATAACAGCTTCATGCCCTTCACTTGATAATTTATCAAGAATCATTTTTACATTTTCTGGCATTTTGATGTCTTTCATCTTACACACTCCCTCTGTATCTTCCATTCGCCCATTTATATTCGTTCTGAGCTACGTTTGCAGATGTTATTGATACTATCTCATCCCATCTATTCTTAAAACTGTTTGGGTATTCAGTTGCCGGATTTTCTTTCAACTGGTCAATAATACCCAACATAGTTTTATTCGTCATTGACTCCGAAAAACATGCATCTGGCAAATCTGGGAAATTCATGTTTTTACAATAATAATGTAAGTTTTCTCCCATTCTAATTCTCAGTTTCACTCCAATGACATTTTCTATTTCAATATAATGTTCATCTGACATATAAAGATATCTTTGAAGTGTGCGGATATCATTAAATCCATCTAATAAAATATCATTCGTTCTCATGTTCTACCTCTTAATTAAAACTCTATCACCACCAACAAAACGACTAACTAAAACAAATCGTGTACCCTTTGGTATCTCATCATGCTTTCTCAAATGCCGTAATGCAGCTTTATAACTTCCACAAGGGAATGTTGCCGGATAGTAACTACCTGTATATTCTGCACGATGTACCCATATTTTCTTATCATAGTCATAATATAATTTACGATTATTTCTGTATTCTCGAAATGTTTCTTTTGTTCTATCGTAATCATCGACAAACTTTAAATGCCAAAACTGATTATTTCGTTTCATATCTTTTCAGTTCTCCCACAGGTCAATCAGATCTTCGTAAATATATATTGCTTCATTTATTCTACCCAACTCTTCTGCGCCATGTAAAGACAACGATTTAATTTCATTAAGTTCATTGAGTCTTTTCAGTTTCTTCTTTAATCGTTCTACTTTTCGTTTAAGTCGCCGTAATCCATATTCACGGTCAGCAATAGATATATATTCCCTACTCAATTTTTACAACCTCTTCTATAGATACCTTATCCTGATTGGTGGATTTATTGATCGCAGCCATTGCAATGCTATTCATTTTATTTTGCATAAACGCTTCGATTTCGCCTCGTGCTTCTTTTACTGTCTTTTCCATTTGCTCACCGAAACTATCCAGGACATACTCTGCATTACACCCTATATCCATTTTTGCCTTATTGAGTAAGTTCAAAATTTTTTCTTTATCAGCTTTATTAAGAGTTTTCTTTGTATCAAATAATTCTTTCATTGCTGAATACGCTTCGTCAACAGACTTCTCAACATCTGATAACTGGTTTCTGAACTCACTTTTATACTGCTCCACTTTGTTCACATACTCTATGTGTGGCATATATCCATCTCTTTCAGTAAAACGTATTGTACACGGGATTCCATCACCATTTCCAATAGAAGTCATTATTTCGGCAAACTGTACCATAGATAAGTCCGCCTCACAAATCCGTCCTTTTTTATAATAATAGTCATGGTTGATTCCACGTTCATATTTTCCATGTGAAATTTCAAGACGAATCATATTTCCGTGTTTAATTGAACTTCCAAATAGTGATATTGGGGGACTTACATTTACCTTTGAAACAGTTATCATACCGTAACTGGGATGCACATTTTTATCTTGTCCACAGATCTTTTCTGCTATATCGTATGGAATGATACCCTTTGTGCCACCTTCAACAAAACAATAATATGCCTTAACATTTTGATCTTCAACTTTATCGCCACTCAGATAAAAAATGCCATCATGTTTCGTTTTTAATACCAAAGCTCCGTCCTGCGTAAGAAACAAACCGTCTGAATATCGCCACCCGTTTAAATCTATTAAGTTGTCTGTATCTACAACTAATGACAAAACCATTTTTCCGCCTCCTTTTTGATATTACTTATTCTCTCATATTTGGAATATATTGTCAAGTAATTATTTTATTCAACTTTGCCAATTTTTCCCATTTTTGTAATTTTCTGTAATATGCTTTCGATTCATCTCTACAAGCATTTCATAAGCGGCTTCTTTGTCTGGCTGTTCTGGTAAAGAGGTATTTTCTGCTGCATATGCCATCTTCTTCTCAAGATCATCAACCAACTCGAAAAATTCAGAACGATAAGTCCCGTCCGGTTTCTGGTATTCGCCGTTGCGGATGCTCATAAGTAAATCGTGATCTTCTTCCCGGTATGTAATAATCTCTTCTTTTGTCAAAATATCATTGCACATAAGATATAACCGTACAAGGTGCATGGCGTGCTTGTTAATGTGCAAATCATCTTTCTTAGTGTTCCTCTTACCCAGTTTGTCGTAGTCTTTGACAATAGTATTTACTTCACTCCATATGTTTCTATAATCTCTTAGGGGGTAATGGTGCAAAACTACATCACAGAACATTTCTACTTCCATATCTTCTCTTTCAGAGACATCCGGGTACAGCTCAATACTGCCATATTCAAACTGTTTCATATTTTCCATACGGCGCATTACGGTATTGTACTCACTAAATGCGTGCCGTAAAGCTCCATGATCGCCACAAAATGAGTATTTTATTGGTTCACCATTGATTTTATGATACCGGCTCACAATGTCCTCCATAGCATGTGTGATTGAACCCAGGATATGTTTTTCTTTTTCTGCTTGTGGGTATGAATCTCTTGCAAGCGCATTCTGCAGTCTGCGTAACTGGCTATTCGCATATCCACCAAAAGTTTTAATTGCCCTCCTGGACAAGAAGATTTTTCTGTTATCAAGAAGTAACTGCCCTTCTGGACTGATAATAAAGTAGTGTTCTGGCCTACATCCAAGAATTTCTATGCAGTTAGGATTACAAGAAAGCAACAAGTCAATCATTTTGTTCAATCCATAAATTACAGTATCGGTGTTGCGATCCTCGAACTGCTCAAACTCAATGTTTCCAAGTAAACTCTCGATAGGATTAAAAGTGATTCCTCGAATATCTGTATCTGATGTAGCAATATTCGTACCATAGGCGTGACTGCCACCATATGTAAGAAGAATAACATTATCTCCTAATGCTGGATCTTCTGTTAAAAAAGCATAATCCTTATTTGCCAGAAATTCCCAGTTCATGTTCTTTTCACTCATTTCCTTCACTCCGTTCTTTGTTGACAATCGGCTGCAAAATATTTCTGATAAAGTCATCGGAAAGATCCGGACGATCTGCACCGTTACATTTAAGCACAACTTCACAACCCCAAGTTAAAACACCACAATAATTAAGTGGCTGATTAGTAAGAATTGCTTTTATCTCACCATAGAAACCATCGTCATTATATTTCTTTTTATCTTCTGGTGTTACCCATCCCCATATACTTTCTCCGCATCCATCAGCATCTTCCGGTGGAATATAGAATTTAATACATCCAGCCTTAAACTCTTCTTCTGATAATGACTCAATAAAATCGCCTTTATAAACCATACCACGTTCCTTGAACAGTTTCTTGATTTCTTCAATGTTCTCTGTATTACCCATTTCTTCTCTCCAATTCTTTATAGATATACTTTTTCATTTTTTCTTCAGCTTCCATCATCCACCAATATTTACCGTATACATCTCGCACAGTTCCACCACTATACACGTAATAATGTTTGAGTGGCAGATCCTTATACTCTGGCAAAAACAAGTCAATATGCCGCTTTACCTTATACCAAATAGCTCTAATGATACGATCCTCGAAATCTTCTATCGGATTTTCAATAGGATAATACAATCGTAACTGAGTGCCACACTTCTTCGCATCATAGCCAGATAACTCTCTTAATTCATCTTTTGCCGGGCATTCGTCTGAAATACCAAGCCAAAACCAATATGCCTCTACGGACATAAACTTTCCGTCTTTTGTCTCTATCTCTTGCCTGTAGAAATTACTCAACATGCGTCCAAGCTCTGTTTGGCTTCCACTATACACATTGATATGGTCTTTACCATCCATGTTTGGATCAAGTCTTTTCATCGTATCACCTTCTTGTATGGCTTTGGGAGTGGCTGCCAGGCTGTAACAGAAGCCCCAAGATTTCTGCCATAACTCCACGAATTACTAAATTCCCAGTACATTCTCTTCACGACAGTAACACGGTTATTTTTTAATGACACCATAACCGTTACTTCTCTTCGTTTCTTTTCACTATCATTGAAAAATTCTTCTGGCTTATAAACTACGGGAATCCAGCCATTTTCATCACGATACTTTTCTATTAGTTCTTTATTGAAAATTTCTTTTCTCATATATTTCCTTTTATAATAATGGCGGAACAGAATAATTCTGCCCCACCATACATATTTTATTTTTTGTGTTTCTTAACCTTCGCAGTACAGAAACCTGCAACAAAAGCTGTTGCAATACAAATGACAAATGCCTCGATATTTATAACAATCATTATTTGTTGCTTCTCCTTCGTTTCATTTCAGCAAGTACGTCATCAGCCGCACGATTTCTTTCCTGTGCTTCCATTCTGCGATCCATTGCTTCTGTACTTGTGTCATAAGCGATCTGCACGCCTGCTGCACGTTCTCTTGTTTTCTTCGCACCCTCACGCACTCTTTCAAGCATACGGTCACTTTCGTTTGTGCTTGCACTTGCATTCATGCCCTCATGCAGAGAAATAATCTGCTGATCTGCTTCCATCTGATAGACCGTTCTTTCTTTTTCCTCTTTGAGTTCATCAAGCTCCTGCTTAATGGCACTACGGATTTCATTCTGCTGCTCTTTTGCTTTTTTGTATTCCTCGATAGTATCTTTCAGTGTATCAATCTTGCCCTGAACAGTAATCTTCTTCATTGCATACTGTCTTGCAGTATCGTCATCACCAGAATCCAGACAGTTATTGATAGACTTGTCAATCTTCATAAGTTCTTTTTTGAGATCGTACTGTTCCTTTTCTGCTTCATCCAGTTTACCGGCAATCTCTGTATAAGACTGTTCTGCCTTGCTGTATAAAGTCTCTTTTTCTCTGATCGCATTATTGAAATAATCTCTTGCACCATCCGGCGTAGAAGCGTCCTGTCTTGCGATTTCTTCCGTTCTTCCTCTGAACTTAATTACAAGCTGCTTAAAAAATGTTTTGTTTAAAATCAGTGCCACAATAGCAATTACTCCCAGGATTGAAAGACAAAAGATAACTACATTACTTGTTCCTACTGTCATTTTATTCTACCTCTACTTCAAATTCTTTGCACAGTTCTAAAAGACCGCCATCCCGTCCTTCTCCTACTGCATGGAATTTCCATTTTGATTCATCACGATAAATTTCACCAGCAATGATAGCAGTAGAATTTCCGAACTTCTCTTTGAGATCGTATCTCATAATTTCGTTTCCAGTTACATCATCCACAATACGAATATATGAGTTTTCCACCATGCCAAAATTCTGCATACGGCGTTCCGCTTCAAAAATGGTTACACAGAATACTACTTTATCTGCATACTTCGGAAGTTTATCAAGATCCACTCGGATAACTTCATCGTCACCGTTTCCAGAGCCGGTCAAATTATCGCCGCTGTGAATAACTCCGCCACTCGGATGTTTCAGATTATTGTAAAATACAAAATCACTATCGGATCTTGTTATACCAGCTTTGGTAACAACGAATGCAGAAGCATCCAGGTCAAAATCCCCGTCATCATCATACTTTGCTGTGTCCCAACCAAGGCAAACAGAAATTCTATTCACAATACTATCCTTTGACAGTGCAACTTTATCTCCCTTTTTAAGACTTACTGACATATCACTCTATCTCCTTTATTATTTGTATCTTTTTGCCATATCAGAAATGCTGCCATCATGTGTTCCTTCACCGACAGCCTTGAACTGCCACTCACCGTTTTCATCACGGTACAGCTCACCAACGATAAGTGCTGTGCATCTATCATAATCATCTGTCAGATTGTAGCGGCAAATTTCCTGTTTGGTTGCGTCATCCACGATTCTTGCATAGCAGTTTTTAATCATTCCGAAATGCTGCCCTCTTACTTTACAGTTGTAGATATTCACAACCACTACCAGCTTCTTAATATCCGGCGACATCTTCTTCAGATCAATCGCAATCTGTTCATCATCGTTTCTTTTACCTGTTCCACCAACAAGATTATCGCCCCTGTGCTTGATACAACCGCTGCCATGTGTGAGATTTCCATAGTAAATAATATCGTCAGATCTTGTCAGACCGCATTCTGTAACTTCATCTGTTTCTGTCTTTGAAAAAAGTCCGAACAGCCCGGCTTTTACTTTCTTTGAAATTCGTTTTGTATTTTCACGAAGTACAAATACAGAAGAATCGCAATCAATGCTGCTTCCGTTCTGTGCCATATCCCATCCAAGTCCTACGGTTACATTCGCCAGCTTTTCCACTGCCTTTGAAAGATTTACTTTCTGTCCTTTTGTTAAACTTACTGCCATCTTTTATTTCCTCCTACTTAAACTCCAAAACTATTGCAAAGTGCCTGTAAACCACCGGAATAACCCTGTCCAATAGCATTAAACTTCCATTCTCCGTTGTGGCGGTACAGCTCACCAAGAACCATTGCTGTCTCTGTGGAATAATCTTCTCCTAGGTCATAGCGGATCATTTCTTCATCATTGTCTTTGTTCACCATTCTGATATATGAATTGGAAACCATGCCAAAGTTCTGCAGTCTCTCTTCTGCCATATAGATAGTTACAGTAAATGCGATTTTTTCAACATCAGCCGGAATCTTTGTCAGATCAATGATAATCTGCTCGTCATCTCCATCGCCAGAACCAGTGAGATTGTCGCCCACATGCTGAACTGCACCACTTGAATGCTTGAGATTGTTATAATATACAAAGTCGCCGGAATTTCTTACTTTTCCATCTGCTCCCAGAAGAAATGCTGCTGCATCCAAGTCAAAGTCATCACCATCATATTTATTTGCGTCCCATCCAAGACCAACAACAATCTGCTTTAATCCTGCGTTTCCTTTTGTAAGATCTACTTTCTGTCCTTTTACTAAACTTACCATAATGTTTTCTCCTTTTTATTGAACTTTTTATTTTTTACTTTTTGTTTAACCATTCTTTATACTGTCGCAAAATTTCCGTATAAAGCTGCTCGTCATTGAGCTTGTCCATATCCTCTACTGCCGTAAATCCCGTATTGTCATGTTTTCTTCCTTTGAGATTATCAAGCTGTCTGAGGTACTCAAATTTTTCTCTACCAATTCCGATGAACTGGACAAAAATATTGTACTTGGATAATTCCAGAATGATTTCATCTGTTCTCGACTTATCTTCATTCTCTCCGTCTGTAATGAAGATAATAAACGCCGGAGTTTCGCTCGGCTCTACGTCCTTATAATATCGAACCATATCTCTAAGCACCGGTGCATATTCTGTACCGCCCATGCTCATTCCAGATTTCAACATAACGTTTTTCACATATTTTTCGTAGTTACTTTTTGAAACCGCAGCAAGACTTTTATAACCGTTTGAAAACAACCAGGATTCAAGTTCTCCGTTATCATCAAATTTTAATGCAATCGGAAGTAGTCTTGAAATTGTTCTCTGTAATGAACCATCGTGAAACACTCCTGACATTGAACCAGAATAGTCCGTGGCAAGTGCAACTCTGGCAGTATGTTTTGTCAGATCCACTTTGCTTTCTTTTGACAGATTTACCAGAACTTTATTTAAGTTCTCTTTTGACTCATTGATATTGATGTCATTATGAGTTTCAACTGCCGGTGTATCTTCTTTTCCAAAAATTTTACCGAAGAATCCCATTTTTTATTTCCTTTCTCTTTCTAGGAGTGGTATTTCTACCACTCCATTTATTTTCATCTACTAAGCAAAACGAAATAGGATATGCCATAACAGTTAAAAGGATAAAAGGCAGAAACTTTGTTGCACATGCAAGCCCCAACCCTACGGCATAACAACCCAAGGTTATATTTTCAATTTTCTTGTACTCCTTATCTCTTTTAACCATACATTTTCCTACTTTCTTTTGATCTTAATAATTGCTTTTCTTACCAGGTCAATCGGGATAATCATAAATGCCAGACCAACCGTTACACCCCACTGTGTAGGTGTCATTGCTGTACATCCCATGATATCTCCACCGAACTGTGCCAGAACAAATGTTAAGGCAAAAATTACAACTGCAATTTCGATAAAAAGTTTATTTTTGCCGATACCCTTAAACAGATTAAATCCGTCTGTTCTGATATTAAATCCGTTAAATGTTGCCATCATAATAAGCAGTGCGAATCTAACTGTTGCGTAAATCGCTTCATCGTTTCCGAAAATTTTCTGTACCGGCGGCAACAGTGTAATACCGAAAATTCCAATAAATGCCACAACTGATACTGCAATCTGACCGATAGTTTCTTTTGAAAGAAGTTTTGATCCTTTCGGAATAGGCTTTTCTTTCATGTATTCATCTTTCGCCGGTTCGCCACCAAATGAAAGAGAATTAAGAGAGTCCATAACGATATTGATTACAAGAATCTGTACCGCTGCGACTGCTTCCACAGCCATAATAATCGGATATAAAATACTGAGAACTACCAGACCTACATTGATAGGTAACTGGAATTTCAGGAACTTCATAACGTTGTGCATGAATGTTCTTCCAAGAAGAACTGCATCTGTAATAGATACGAAGTTATCATCTGTGATAATGATATCGCCAGCTTCTTTGCATACGTCTGTTCCAGATCCCATTGAGAAACCAACATCTGCGGCTTTCAGTGCCGGTGCATCATTCGTTCCATCACCTGTCATACCTACACAAAGTCCAAGTTCCTGTGCCAGTCGCACAATTCGCAGCTTTGTATTTGGTGTGGCTCTTGCGATAACCTTAATGTATGGCAGTTTTGCCTTTGCTTCTTCATCTGACAGTGCATCAAAATCAATAGCTGACATTGCAATATCAGATTCACTTGTGATCAGTCCAGCATCTTTTGCAATAGCTTTTGCTGTGTCGATAACGTCACCAGTTACCATCATTACTTGAACTCCTGCATCGTGCATTTTTGCCACTGCTTCCGGTACTTCCGGACGAACATCATCACGAATTGCAACCAGCGAAGTAAGAATAAGATCATCCGGGAATCCCTCTTCTGGTAATGCGGATTTGCTGTAACCCGTTGCGATAACTCGCATTGATTTTACGGCATATGCCTTAACGATCATTTTCAACTTGTCTTTGTCGATTGGCTGGATTCCTTCTGCTGTTTCATAGGAAACTGCTGCCTCAATCAGTTTTTCCGGCGCACCCTTATAGTAGGTGATTTTTCCTTCTTTACCATCTGTCTCAACTGCACTGAATTTATTCGCACTGTTGAAACTCTTTCTGTTTGACACGTTTACTGAATCAGTAACCATGTTATATTCTTCTCTGCTGACCAGTGTAAACAATGCTCTTTCTGTGGCATTTCCGCCTACAATATCATTGTTCTCGTCATACATTGCACTGCTGTTTAATGCTACATTCAGCTTAAACAGGTTGTCAGCCATGCTTCCTTCCGGTACTGGGTTTCCGTCACCCATTACATTCTCTACCGGAACAAGTTTTCCAACTGTAAGTGTTCCCGTCTTATCAGTACAAAGTAACTGAATGTTCCCGGCTTCCGGGATCTTATTCGTATGTTTTGCTAGGACATTGTGCTTAATCATAATCTTCGCATTCTGAGCTGTGATAAGATTGATGATAAGTGGCAGACCTTCCGGTACTGCTGCAACAATAATGGTAAGTGCCGTTACTGCGATAGTAAGAACATTCTTCAGAATGCCAATCCAGCCCATTCCAAAGTATTCAGCGATACCGCCGTACTGGATGATATTGGTGATAATCAATGCCACAACAATGATTGAAGCCCCGATATATCCGAATTTACTGATCTGTCCGGCAAGATCCTCTAACTGGATTTCCAGGGAAGTTTTTGTTTCTTCGATTTCATCAATGGTTGAAATTGTCTGACCGTTTACCGTGTCAACACCAACATTGGTTACAATCATCTTTCCTTCACCGTCTGTTGCCGTTGTTCCGGAAAACAGTGCGTAAGAATTTGTATAATCACTTGAATCCGCTTTTCTCTGACCACCAAATGCGATAGGTGAATCTTCTTTATCCCATGCTGCTTTTTTGCAAGGCTCTGACTCTCCATTCAATACAGAGTTGTCAACTTTTACATTTCCTTCTACCAAATAACCGTCTGCATGAATGGCTTCTCCGGACTGAATGATAACCAGATCACCGACAACCAAATCATTTGTATTGATATGCTCGATTTTTCCGTTTCTGATTACATTGCAATAATGAACCGATGTCCTGTCTTTCAACTCTTTTGTGCTTTTCTGACTTTTCAGCCCGGTGTTCATTCCTAACAATGCGATTGCCAATAATACTACTGCTACACCAATCGGTTCTGAATAAGATCCCTGTCCAAACACTGCAATAACTGTAAATACAATCATCATTGCTAAAAGAATCTGATTTATGTGATCTTTAAATGTTTCCATAAAGAACTGAAACCCTGTTTTCAACTTTTTTTCTGGCAGCTTATTCGTGCCATACTTCTTTCGATTTTCAGTTACCTGTGAATTTGTTAATCCCGTTTTCATTTTGTTTCCTTTCTTTTATTTATTTTATACTACTTAATTTATATCAACAGTACAGACTTTTACATCTGTACTGGTTATAATGAGAATGTATTCCCGAAATTTCTTTTCTTTAATACTTATCGGAAATACGATTGAAATATCTACATGCCACTGTCCCATTCTTATGTACCAGTTAAATTTTACGTTCCACCATCGGAACGATAACACATAGATCCCTAATGGTAATGGGCTACTTGAAGTTCCGTATGTTTCATTAAACTTAAAGTAATCTGCACCATACAGGAATCCAAGTACAATGATTATTAAAACCACCATTTCTCTTACCTCTTATATAGTACCATGTTTTTAATGTTGTGTCAACAATTATTTTATTCTACTTAGAATATTTTTCAAACCGCTATTTCTGTTTAATATCCGGATATTTGAAATGATCGACCTCACTGAAGAACATATCATAAGGTCTTGCGTATATGCCAAAATTTACTCCATCTTTATCATTTCTGTATAAAGCCTGGTAAATAACCAGTTTTTCTTTTGTTTCGGAATGCTGTGCAAATCCGATAATTTTATAGAGGTATCTACTGGTTGCAGTCAACAAATCCCCTTTTAAGAACTCTCTTTTGAAATGCTGCACAATATCTCCGACTTTTAATCTTTCATTATCCATTATTCTTCTTCTCCTGCATATTCTCCCAGTGGCAGAATCTTATCATACAGAACAGTATGCAGATCATCCACATCCTTATCAATGTGATAATGACCACTATACCAATGCTTGAATTTCAGATCCTTGTCAACTGTGAAAAGAAAATTTGTGAGCTTGTCATGCTCATACCAGCTTGCCAGTCTATATTGAATATTATCCGGCATACAGTGTGTAACCACATAATCAACTTCATAGTTGTTCTTCTCCAGATTTTTAAATGCTTCCTCATATTCTTCATTTGACGGAAGCTCTTCTTCCCACCAGGTTTCTCTATCTGTCCGAACTTCCTTATCATGCGAAGATGCACCACCCATAGTAAAAATTTTCTTACCATTGATAGTGTAAACCTGCCCTCTCATAAGATGAATAACAGACGGACGGATTCTATGAATTTTCCCACCATTCCACTCTTCAACTGGAAAAGCATTCAATCTCGGATGGCACTCATGGTTTCCGTCAACGAACAGAGTTGTATATGGCTGTTCCTCAAACCAATCTAATAGCTGTCTCTCTTCGTCATCCTCACCACGAAAATTCCAGATCACGCCAAAATCACCAGCTACAATAAGATAGTCGCTTTTCGTCAGTCCAGATGTTTTGAACATTTTCAATTTTGTTATATCATAAGGTGCATGGACATCTCCTGTAATATATATCATTTATTTATCTCCATATCTTTTATTTTTCTTATCTCTCGATTTCAAAACGACACTACGATACTTTTCATAGCTTTTAATAGAAACGTATCTTCCATTCACTACATCAAAGCAATTTTCGCTCCTTGCCATTTCATAGGCATTGGCAGAAACCACGATATACACATCTTTCTTTTTATGGACATCCAAAATTTCCTCGAACAGATTCTCTTTTAGTTCAACAATATTATCAATGCTGAAACCGCTGTCAACGGCATCTGCAAAAATCCAATATTCCTGATCATGTGGGTTATTTTTAAACATTTTGATAATCATACCAGAAAATTTCTGCATATTCAAGCGGATGTTTTCGCCCTCACTAGAACATAGGCTTGTACCAAGAAATGTCATATCACCGTAAAATTCAGCGTTCATTCTTGCCCTGTCGCCACCATCTTTCAGGTTGTCGAACATAACACAAGGGATATTCTCTTTCTGTACCATACGGTATAACTGTTTCAATAATGTTGACTTACCAGCACCATTGCAACCAACTAGAACCGTAACGCCGGGAACAAGCTCTATCGTGGCTTTATTGTACATTTTGATACCTTCACCATAGGCATCATTATCAATTTTGAATTTTCGTCCCATTTATGCTCCCATCTTTTTAATAATTTCATCTGCAATGGCATTTAAGTGATGTTCTCTCTGTTCCTGGCTCTCAAATTCTCCGGTATATCCATCACCAATGGCAGCAGTATAAATATACTCACCACCCACATCCGGATATTCACAGGTCAATCCACCCCAACGTAACCGAACATATCCGACCTGTTTTCCTTTATCATCGACTACATCATACTGCTCCGGACAAGCACTGCACGTTTTTATAAAATTTAATCCTTTAATTTTCATTTTTACCCTCTTTTAATGCTATCAGAGAATTTCCGCAAGTTATTCTATCTTCATCTTCCTCTTTGGAAGGAACAAATACAATAACATCCCATCCTCTGTCAACTAACGGCTGCTCGAACCTCTCATACACATCAAAGTCTGTTACAATCTCATATCCTTCTGAAACTGCTTCCACTGTTTCATGTATTGGCGTGATCTTGACAATACACTTTTCCTTATCAAAATACTTCTCCATCAGATCCGGATTGAGGTTGCATTTTGATGTAACTGCAAAATTCAGTGTGAATTTTCTCTTTTTAGGGTTCGGAAGCTCGCTGATAATCTCACCAATTTCTTTTAGTGATAAAGACATACCCCGAAACATAGCATTTCTGTCACTCTCGTCAAGAGTATTGATAGAAAACTGCAGCCCAAAACCATCTTCGCCACCATATTCATACCCAGCTTTTACCCAGTTATGTAAAAACTGTTTCAGATTCTTGTTTGATTTTGGCATCATTGTTGATACCACCGGATGATACTCTTTGAATGTTACGTCAGAATCTTTATCCTGAATGATCTTTGCAATGTCCACAGCCGCACCGATAACACTCTTATTAAAGGTTGGCTCTCCCATTCTGGCAAAATGTACATTCAGTCTCTCACCATGCTTGATTTCACTCAAAGCAATCGCAGTTGTGATTTCAGAAATAAGCCCAACTTTTGACACGTTTCCATGAAAACCAAGTTTCGGGCAATCACAGAAATTACACTTCATCGGGCAACCCTTTTGAGAAGATACGGTTACAACCAGCTTATCCTCAAGCGTCACCTGTCTGTGTTCAACTTTTTCAATCCGCTTATCATATCCCAAAAATGAAGCCTTGATATTGTTCTCTTTGCCATAGTCCCCCACAAACAAATATTCAAGTCCCAGTTCTTCATCTGAAATAATATTTCCAGTTCTTGTTTTTGTAATTACTCTGCTCATTTATTTATCTCAACTTTCTTTCAAGAATGGTGTTTACCAGTTTTCCATCTGCCTTTCCCTTAACCTGTGGCATGAGGACTTTCATAATCTTTCCTTTTTCTCTTTTGGTTGGATCATCCAATCCCAGATCATTCAGCACATCAGAAATGATCTTTTCAATTTCTGTCTCGTTCATCATCTGTGGAGCGAACTGCTGCAGAACTGCCAGGCGGTTATTGCACTGCTGAATAATGTCTATTCTGTCTGCCGGTGTCATTTCCAGTGTTTCCTTTGTCTGTTTGATCTCTTTCTGTACTACTGCATCCTCTTCTTCTGGTGATAAAACTCGCATTTTATCAATTTCTGCATTCTTTAAAGATGCCAGAAGTAAAGATAGGGTGTCTTTCTTCCCTTTATCTTTTTCTTTCATTGCTTTTACCATTTCATTTCTTACTAAATCTTGTTTATTCATTTCTACCTCTCTATAATAAAATTTTTTATGTTTTATATTTAAAAATTACTTCGTAATCCCGTATTTACGGTATCTCAATCTCGCTGTTCCATCGTCACATATAATTTAATAGATATCTTAATCGACACTGGATGAATGGTATGAAGTCTGGATGTTTTATACCTATGTAATTTAATAGATACCTCAATCAATTCTATTGCAAAGGAATTTGTAATCTATGTTTTATACCTATGTAATTTAATAGATACCTCAATCCTCAGATTGATCACATAGATATATTACATAGGTTCTAGTGAGTTATTTACATACTCACTATTTAGCTGTAAAATCAGCTATTCTGGAAACCATATTACACCTCATCATTTATATGAATATTGTAATATTTGGCAGCTTCCTCTATTCTCTTTTTTGTAACTTCACTATCTAAAAACAATTCAGATTTTGCAATATTTCTTGCTGCATTAAAATCTGCATTGATATATCCATTCTTAGCATTATGAAATCGACAACCATCATTCCCACAAATAAATTTCTCCTGTGAAACTCTCTGTCCTTCTTCGTAATGTCCACATTCACTGCAAACTTGCGATGTGTAACATGGGTTTATTTTTCTCACGACAATTCCATACTTATTCGCTTTATATTCAATCATTGACTGCAATTCATAATATGACCAATTTCTAAGCACTTTCTTATCTGTGTCATATCCTTTTAAGCATTCAAGATTTATATATTTCGCATTGTACTTCAAAGCAAATTTTATAATTCTACTACTTACCATATGATTATAGTTCTTCACAAAATTTCTTTCTCTACTTGTATATCTGTCAAGTGCCTTTAATTTCTTTTTTCTACCATGTCCACCTTTTGTATTGCGTAGCTGAATAGATAATCTTCTTCTTTGATTCTGGATTTGTGTTCTAACTCTCAAATAGTCATCAACGCTTCCTATAAATTCTCTCGCATATGGATTTGTATTTAGCGCACACACTGCCGGGATTTTAATTCCCAAATCAACTCCCACAACAGTATTTTCATTTAGATCACAATTTTTTTGTGGCATTTTTACAGTCAGGTTAAGAATGATTTTCTTTCCCGTCTTATCAAACTGAATACTGCTTCCACAATATTCATATTCTCCAGAATACACTCTACATAATGTTGTCAGTAGTTCATCTTTATTTCTGTTTACTCCAACATCAATAATAAATCGTGCTATAGTTGCATCTGAATTACTGCCAAAATCAAAATATAAATTACAATCTTTTTTCTTGATATGTTCACACAATTCTTCAAATGAATCATAATCATGCGAAAATCCCATTGCACTCTTAGCAACAGTAAACGGAGAATCGTATTTATAACTCGGCAAGCTATCCTTACCACCCTCAAAAAGCCCTTTTTCAACTGAGTCAATGATTTTATTCGTCAATTCCTGGTTAAAAGATATTCCATACCCACCTAATATATTATCAATATTAACATCATCAAAAATACTTCCTTTAGATGATTTTTTCACTCTATATGCCGGTTTTAACATTTCACGAATAAACTTTTTTTGTTCTTTTAGCTGCATATCTGGCACACCATTTGCAATCATGCTGAAATACGCCCATGTCAGAATATAATTCTTTCTTCTTGCCTCAGACTCCATTGATTCTCTTACTAATGTTTCCGTATATCTATTTACCATTTTCTGAGTTATTTCTTCATTATCCTTGAACTGGTTCAGACTATTTTCTGCATTTGTTAGTAAGTCTGTGTATTTTTGTTTTCGCCTTTCTTTTTCTTCTTTATCAATTTTTTTATTTGATTTCAAATTTTCGATCCATTCTTCATATTTTGAAATCTGTTCTTCCAGGTCTTTCAAAGTAAACTCCGTTACTTTTTTCTTCCACTCTTTTCTCTCTGAAAATGTTGGTCGAATCACTATTTTTCTTGTTACAATCTGTGTATTATTTGAATTCATTTCTATCAATTTCCAATCATTTATATTTTTATATCAGCAAATCGCCAAATTTGCCATATCCATTTCTATCAGTTATAATTTCATAAGGTTCTAAAACCTTTCTCCCATACTCCCTGCCAAACGGCGAAGTTCAGTACCTATGTAATTTCATAAGGTTCTAAAACTCTATTCTAATATAGATATGTATTGTTGTCGTTCAGTACCTATGTAATTTCATAAGGTTCTAAAACCTCAAATTCATATTCAATTTACATAGGCTTTAGTGAGTGAAAATTTCCTCACTCTTTGGCTCACATACATTCTTCTAACATATGTGTAGGTTTCCCTAGCTGAATCAGCCACAATATTTCTATTGATTCTCAGCCTTGTTCAATCAAGGCTGCATATTTCCGTTATCATTTCATCATTGCCCCACAATTCGGGCAAAATCTTGATTGTACTTTTTGGTTTGCATAATATTTCTTGTAAACCTTCTTATTGCACACAGAGCAATACACACCTTCGTTTGAACATTCATCCAATAAATTCCAATGTCCAATAGGTCTTTCCCCAACAATGATCTGATTACACTGACTTGTCATCATACTCGCAATAACCATTCCATGAATCATTGCCTGTTTATACATATTACCTTCAGGCAGACTTGCAAACATTGTTGATCCGAAAAATTTATCAATTTCTTCTGAACCAATACAGTTCAAAACTCTTTGCTGATACTCAGAAGTATCTACCAATAATTTTTCCATAAACTTTTCTCACTTTCTAAACTTACATTAACTGTTCCATACCAAGCACAACCGCCTACATTGAATTTGTGATCTTTATATTCAAAATTCCCCCACCAATCGCACTGCCAACCGTTAAAATCATTCGGCTCACAGTCTGTAATCTCGCAAAACACTGATGACGGAATATTCTCGATTTCAACTGATTCTATTTCTCCAGAAATCATTCTTTCAAAATATAAAAGAAGATTTGTTTTAAAGCTCTCGTTCTGCTTAATATAATCTACTTTCATTATTTCATTCTTCTTTCACTTATTGATAAAATTCCTTCGTCTAACAACTGATTGATATACTGTAAAAGTGTTTCCTGAGTTTCCAAATCCTTCTCTGTTTTAATCTCACGATAGTTGAAAAACTTCTTGAAGTTATATCCGCCCATACCGCCCCAGCAAGTGCAATGGTAATGTATTTCGTGGCGATAATACGGCTTATCGTAAATTCCAATCCATACCTCATTGTCATCACAAAATCTTCTGTCTGCATCTGTTCCAATACTTTTTGAAATGCACCAGGCATTTATCACATTATTTCGCCAGAACAACGGCTCTTTGATTTTGGAACGATCTTTTACAATCAGTTTATTTATGTCTGAAGGTTTCAAGTTGTATTTGTTCTCAACTTTTGGTTTTCTCATATTGCGTCCTCCCCTAGAATGATAACCACGAATCTTCATCGTTTGGATCAATATAAGAACTAGATAACATCTTTATTCCACCACAACACTTACACACCACTTCATGTCTTTTCCCGTCATTGATAATATCACAATATTTTACATTCATAGGTAAGTGGCAATAATTTGCATATTGAATTGCTTTTCCACAACCACACGAATTTTTGGGCTTTATTCCAAACAGCTTGAATAATGTCCACTGCAATTTTGCATATCTATTTCTTTCAAGTTTTATTTCCCATAATAAAATTTTCATTTATATTCCTCTTTTGCTTCATACACTGCAACAATTATTCCAACCAACATCAAAGGGATGGCGAAAATCGCAGTTCCAATACAAATCCCAGCTACTTTAAGAATCCTTTTCATATTTGTTCATATCCTCCGGATAAACATATTCAAGTGTTGTGAGAATAGTTTTGCAAATTCCGATAATACATTTAAAGCATTTATCTTTGCTAATGATATACTTAGCTCGCAATCCTTTTATTGTGCAATCAAGAACTTCTAATACCCAACTAAGAACTGTGACATCTTTTCCACTCATAACATCAAAAAATCGTTTATATTTAATAATCCAATATCTGCCATTATATCCAATGGATTTAAGAACTGCATCACTTATTCCAAGTATCTCCATAAATGCTTCATCTTTTTTTGTTACATTGCCAGAATCATAACCTTTTTCTGCCACACTCAAAACATTATTTACCCAGTCAACTACAAGATTTCCACTCATAACTTTTACCTACCTGAATAAACTTGCCTGTTTCTCAAGCATATGTGCGAAAATTCCGCCTGTGGCTTTATTTACTGCACTGTAAATATCTCTCTGTGTTGCTTCTTTGTTGGCTTTACACGCCTTACTACAATATTTCGATCTCCGGCAGAGTTTACAATCTCCACCGGAAAGCCACTGTTCACTTTTAGTCGAGTTCATCATAGCAGATTCCCTCGTCAAAATCGCACATATCCTTATCTTCCACAATGGAAAGAATCACTGCTGCGACATCTTTTTGTAAAAGCTCTGTGAGTGGGAAATACTCATTGATGGTAGAAAGTGCAAACAGAATACCAGACATATTTCCGAGGTGTTCTGTAAATTCTGGAATACCTTCTGCCTTTCCCACCGGAATGACTTTTTTACAGTTTTCTACATCCTCCGCAAGATCAGCAAATACAGATGCTAATTTCTCTGCGATTTCCTGTACACTCTTGTATTCATCAGATTTCTTTACTTCCTGAATTTTCTGCTGTGTCTTTACAGGATTTTTCCGGCGGTTTCTGTAATTCTTTCTTCTTCTCTGGTTGTTGGATTTTTTAGTTTCTTTGATCTGCTGCTCACTCATAGTTTAAACGTCCTTTCGTATTATCATATCTTTCTTCTCTTACAAGTCTTAATGCTTCGTTGGCTTCCGAGTCTGGCTCTATATCGTCCAGACTCTCACCTTCTTCCTCCGCAAGCTGTTCCACTACGGATTTAATATCTTTGGGATATTTCTCATTCAATACCCTGTTTAAAGTGACAATGATAATATCAGCCTTTTCATAAACTGATTTTCCCTGTCCTTTCAGCATCACCGCTTTTTCAAGATAAATAGCATCTTCATAACCCCAGTCCATTGACATACGATCCTGGAATTCCACATAGACATCATTATCTCCATCTTTGGCGGTTGCACAGCCAACGAAAACAAGTGTGACTGCAAGCAAGAGTGCCACAATCGCACAAATTTTTCGTACCTTACGTTTGTGTAACATCGTGTTTCCTCCACATATTTATTTTATCTATGTAAAAGAGATAGCATTATTGCTTAATCTCATTGCTTTTATATGTGCAATGTCATTTATTCTATTCAACATTATTTGCTTTTTTGGATGCTGACTTTAACATGGATATAAGCTGTTTCACTTCTTTGCTATTGAGCTGTGCCTCAAATCCGTCCACGCCAATGTCAACACCCACAACGACCAGACCTTTGTTCGTAAATACAGACACACGGTTTTGATCTGCTTTTGATTCAAAACTTTCGTAGTATTCCTTCATTTCTATCCTTCTCCCACAATCTCAAAATCGTCATAGAAGTCGGATAAATCCGTCTGATAACCATATTTATCTTCGTCTGTCAGGAACACGTCATTTCCTTTAATCATACATCTGTATGAATGTCCTTTAATGAAATTACTGAATCTGCCGCCCTCCATGAGAACTTTTACATTATGTTTCGCCACTGCCTTTGTCATCACTGTTTCCAAAATATTTACCTCATTCTGTCAAAGTAAACATACATCATTATAATACTGTTCCATATTTTCATCTTCAAGACCACAATATCTCAATGTAACCTTTGGAGTTGCATGATTAAACATTTCCTGAAGATGACATAAGAACATTGCATCGTTCTGATGTGCTTTTAACTGCCAATAGCCAAAAGTTTTTCTTAATGAATGAGTACCCACATTATAGGAAATTCCTACAGCCTGTGCTGCTTTTTTCAGAATAAGACCAGCCGGACGAACTTCGATATGTCCATTTCCCTTTCGACTGGCAAAAATATATTCATCCCTTCCAGGAATTTTCCCTTTTTCGGTATATCTTTCAAAGTATTCCAAAAAGGCTTTTTTGCAAGACTCATTCAGATAGAACGTACGCCACTTGTCAGTTTTTTCTTCTTTTATTCTAATGCCATTTGCGACTTCTGAATAGTTATCTGGAAAAACCTGTCCCCATGTGAGTTCAAGAAGATCCCCAGCTCTAAGACCAACATTAACACCGACAATAAATAAGAGATCATTACGCCACATTTTTTTCTCAACGAAATAATTGTGCATTTTCTGAAGATCTTCATCGGTTTTGAACGGATAAACTCTCTGTTCTTCGCCCTCTTTATAATTTCCTTTTTTCTTTGCTGGCTGTGTTTCAACAACCTGTTCTCTTGAACTAGGAAAGGTAATAACTTTTTCACTATCTTCCTTTAATGCGGATGTTCCATTGATATATGCTACCATAATGCTCTCCTTTCTAAGTCTATATTTCTGTTACTTCCAAAATATCGAAAATGTCATCATATACAAATACAGCATTGTTTCTACATATATCTGTCAACCTTCTAACAATTACATCTGCATCATGTTCGTTAATTTTTTGACTTAACAACTCATTTAATTCTTTATGCAGCAAATTATTTTCTAGCACTTCAGATAATTTCTTATCTTCTCCATTCTGATTATGGTTTTTAGAAAAGCTATTCAACGTGTCGATGATCTCATTTGATTTTTTATTGTTGCCTACAGCAATAACTGGTATATCATAAGGTATATCAAAATCAGAGTAAGCTCTTACCGTAATTAAAAACAAAATAACCGCCTCTCTATTTAATGCCTTTCTTCAGTTCTCCGATCCATTTTTGCTTATTCTGGTTTGAAGTATCGGAAAGTGCCACATACTGAATCAGCTTGTCGATATGATTGATTGTTCCGTTTACTGCCAACATGAAAATCTTCTGTTCGTTGTGGCTTTCCAGTGTCAGATATGACTCTTCCTGGCATTCGGAATAATCCAAACCAAATTCGCTACCACTGATAACCGTCTGTCCCAGAAATGTAATACTCCATGCTTCACGTTTCATTCCGTCTGTCTGATAGTGAAACTCGAACATTTCTGTATCAACGCTACTATGATGATAACTCTCTGTAGGATCAAACTTCTCATTGAGCTTATCAATGATTCTGCTTACCATTTCCATATCCGGCTGAATAAACTTCTTTTTTGAAATACTGTACATTTAATAAAAACCTCCTGTTTTGTTATTTTTTTGTATCTCTTCCTTACATGATATATACTACCATACTTTTTTGAAAATTTCAAGTGTTAATTACATTTATTTTAATCTACTTGATTTTAAAAAATAGGTGGCATGAAACCACCTATCTGTTACCATTTATACTTACATGCTTTACATTCAAACTGTTTACCGATCTTGTCAGAAGCAAGTCCTACAGCATAGACCGAAGCTGCACGTTTTGCTGTTGTGATTCTCTGTGTCTGTAAACTTCCACACATCGGGCATTGCGGATGCTGCGCCCCTTCAATCCTTGCTTATTGTAGTCTTTCGGCTTTCCTCAGTTCTTTTATGTGTTCCTGATCTTTTAAATATTTGCCGTAATTACTATCAGATTTTACTTTTTCTGCCATTATTTCCATGTGCATATTCTGATAAAAAGGAACAGACATAAGCTCCCGGCGAATCTCGTCATACATCTTATGCAGTTTCGGGTTCACCCACTCCATCCACTTTTTTCGATCATCTTCTACCATGAACCGTCTAACCTGAGTAGCAGAAATCGGAATCTTACCACGATTAACAATGAGCTGAGACATATTTACAACATCTTCATCCGCAAACCATCGGTTTCTTTCCTCGTCATTTCCGGTAATCATTAACTCTGGAACTTTATAGACATATCTATCCACATTCCCCAGGAGATATTTGCCCCACTCCGGACGAATATCATTTTCGTCTGTCATATCAGCCAGTCCATAAATCATAATGTTGGGCGAATCGCCGTAGATTTCTCTTAACATCTTTGTCCTTGTGTTGATATTGAGAGGATTTCTCTCCGTCCCACATTCCTGTGCTGATCCAATTAAGATAAGAATACGATCACATAACTGCATTCCCATGTTGATAAGTGACTCGTGACCAATGTGGTAAGTCTGGAATCTCCCACATATTAACCCCACATCATATGCTTTCATTTCCTCATTTATTCCTTTCGTTTTCTCTCCACTGCTTAAATTCATCTCCGTATTTCCATTCCTGTTCTAATATGCTACAAGCACAACCATACATAAAGCCTGTAATGCCGTCAGTATCTTCTTCTCTGGCTGTTCTGTCTGCACATTCAGTAATGATGTCAATTACAGAGGCATGGGGGGGGCATTTTTGATATTTCATTTTCCATCTTTTCAGCCCAACCTTCTGCAAAGGTAAAACATCTACGAGAATATGAGTCTGTATTCTTATCGAACCAATCACTGTATTCCTTTTCTTTCCCTGGTTTTGTATTTAACATAATTTTTCACTCCTTGTTTTTTATTAGATGGAGCTGCGGGGAGTCGAACCCCGGTCTTAAACACATACTAGCCATATAACTTCTTACGCAATACTCTTTCGTGCGGATTTTATTTAAAAACGGAATCCAAGCGAAACGAGATAGCTCATGCCGTTTTAGGTCAATACTGATTTCTTGCCTAGTCCACCACCTGTTTTTAAGGAAAACAGGAAACTTTTGTGGGAATTTCGGCTCTACATAGAATTATCCCACAGTCATCTATGTAGAGTGCGACTTACGCCGCCATTCTTGTTTCTTCAGCGTTTATTTTAAGTTTGGTTGTAAGGCAACCACTCCTGCGAGTTATATCCGTTCTATGCCCAATCGAATCCTATTTCAGCCCCGTATTTATTATCTTCTATTCAACAAGAAAACTCTTACTCTGTAACTTATGCTGCCATTTCCGACAAATGTTTCAAATTCTTCGACCACCTCATAGCAAACTGGCGTATAGAAATCTCCATGCTGATCACAGTCCTCTCGTGGCACACAAATCCATTTTCTGTCTTTTGATATAGTACAACTCTGAACAAGCATACCATCAAAATTATTTTCATCTGCAATCAGAATGTGAAATCTATTTTCATCGAAATCCGGTGTTTTACTTTTTATCCTATTTACAATATCCATATAATGTTTTCGCATATCTATCTTCGCCTCCTCACTTCAAGACTTTCTATTTTTTCTTGAAAAAGTTTCTCAAATTTTCCAGTTACTTTTCCGATTCTCTTTGAAAACCATTCACGAATTTCCTGGTCGTTAAGTTTTGAATTTGAATATACGGAAATCCAGAAGGTATTTACATTATGTTTATAATCAATAAACATATCAAAGCGCCTAAGTTTTCCATCAACCAGTTCAAAAGTTCCATGTTCTGTCAAATATTCTGTAACCAGTGCTGGTTTCAATTCTTCATTTTCGTCCATTACAACACAACTGCTATATCCAACAGGGATCTCAAGACTTTTTTCAATGCTCCACTCTTTGTTAGCGACATGAAAACAATACTCTGTGTAATCACCATATTTTTCAAATAAAGACTCCGGCGACTCATTAGTGTATCCACGAAAAACAGGTTTTTTGTCCAAATCCCACACATGATAAATATTTGCATAATATTTTTCACTATGTTTTTCTTCTTCTGGCCGATTAAGTCCAATTAGTTTTTCCCATTTTCCATGATTTTTCCACTGAACCTCATTGCCAAATCGTCTAATATCAATATCTTCCATATCTGGCAGTGAATCATTTTTATCAATCAGATTTAGGCATTCAGATATTTCCTTATCAGAAAGACCGCACTTTTTCAAATATACGGCACTATCTTCTCTGCAAAGCTGATATTCTGTCATATTGCTACGCCGTTCTTCTTCGGCTTTCTTTTCTTCTTTCCTTCGGTTAAATTCATCTACTGAATCCTTCCAAGAATGAAAAATATTATTTTTTCGTTCAACAATATACAATGGAGAACCTGGATTCTTTTTCTGGTAATGTTCAATGGATGACCGCAGCACTAAATATCCTCTGCTAATCCACTCTCTAATACCGGCATCATCTCCAATATTGATATTAAGGTTCGGATCAATATTGTCCTTTTTCTCCGTAACCGTATATAAATCAACATAATATTTATCATTGCCAGCATATGCGTCAATTTTTCCAATCAATATATCCATCAGATTATCAAGTTTATCAACGATAAACACTATTTCATCTTTTATGAAATCTCTTTCTCCATTTCTGAATGCTCTTGACATAATATTCTCCACTGTTCTTTTTATCCGGGATTCTGGAGCTTCCAAAACCCCGGACTGTTTTAATAGTTCACAATTTCTCTGATTTCTTTTCCGGGAGTAAAGTGCAATATCTTTCTTCCCTCTATGTATAAATCCTCTTGTGTATTTGGATTTTTCCCCATCCTGCCTTTTCGCTCTCTGGTGTCAAATGTACCAAAATTCACAAGTTTCAGACCTCCATACAGTTTTACGGCTTCTTTGACTTCTTCAAAAATCAAAGTTGTCCATTCTTCAATATCTTTCTTTGTTTTCCCGGTATGTTCGCTTACCATATCAATGAACTCTTTTTTGTTTATCACTTAATCAACGTCCTTTTAATATAATAAGCCTTATTATGTTTCTTGTCCTTTATTTAATACTACTTAAATGGTTTTGTAATCCACACTTGGCTTCCCTGCAAATTTATAGCTCATTCCAGCTTCTCTCATCTTTTCTGCCAGTCCGACATTCATTGTGTCATATCCAACAAGTGTATATTCTGCATCGAACACCTTATTGATACTTTTCAACATTTCAACTGCATCGCACAGTGTAGCCGCCGGAAACTCATACCGTTTTCCACAGTTATTCATAACCAGATAAAAGGCATCTTCAATTCCTTCCTTGTGGATCATACCATATGAAAGAGCAATTTTATCTGATTTGAAGTTTACTTCTTTACCATCAAGTTTCACTGAAATACCGTTTGGTGCGGTAACTTTTGCCTTTTCAACATTTTCATTTCTGAGAACCAAGAGTCCCACATATCCATCTGTCAGACACATGTTTTTGTCCACTACAAGATTCCTGTCGATGCTGCCTTTTTCCTGGAAGTGTTTCATGCAAGTCATAATCTTAATCGGTGAAGGATTTGAGCATGTAAAAGCACCTGTTGTCCAAATATTTTTAAGCGGTACTGTGAACACCTTATCTTCCGGCATTTTTGCAATTTCGGCTTTCTTTTTCATAATATCAATGGCAGATTCCACAGCTTTTTTAACTGTTTCGAGGCTTTCAATCTTGTCAAAGTTCATAACTACAGCCTCTTTAAATGAAGTATTCTGAACAGGGCTTCCAATTTCCTGTTTGTCTTTCATCGCACCTAATGTAATAGAGACTTTATTTGAATCATCTAAACGTGACTTAACGCCAACGGAAATGTCACCACTTCCAAAATCACAAATTATAGCTCCAAGTGTCATCTGAACATTCTGTTTAATCATTGTTTTTCTCCTTATATTTCTATTACTTTCTTTTTAGAATACGCATTTACAAATTCATCAAAAGTCATTTTTTCAGCTTTCTTTCTTGCTGCAATCGCATCTTCTACATGATCGAAATATCCCAAGCTATGACTTTTGCCCTTGAAATTTATTCTTGCGTACCATTGACCTTTTTGTTTATGAAAAGAAACGCCTGTGCAGCCGGAAGTATTATTTTTCTGAATCTTTTTATTTTGGATTCTTCTTAAATTCGTTCCTGTTACCATTTGTTTCACCTCACATTATTTATATTAACACATTTTATTATATATGTCAATAATTATTTTATTCTACCTAAATTTTAATGATAAGACTGATCACATTCATAGGAAATTTCAATATCAATGAAATTTGCCCTATCTTTGTACCAATCTTCCTTTTCTTTTGGTTCATTGGCAAGTGTTCCAGAAGCACACATCAGCTTTTGTGCTTGTAATTTATCACGAAGTTCACTGATATGTTCATTGCAATATCGGAAACATCCTTCAGCGTCAAAACTACTACCATTGCTACACTGAATACTTCCCATTATTTTTATGCCACGATCCGTTTTCAAAATAACTGCTTTCGCCATTACTTTTTACCTCAAAATCTTTTTATAAGGCGTTAGACAAGCTAACGCAGATCTTTTTGATCTTCAAAATCCGATTGTTTATTTTTTAATCCTACTCTTCGGAATTATCCTTTTTCTTTTTTCTCAAGATACTGTTCAAACAGTTCTCGCATTTTCTTATCTGAAAAACTAGCAACCCGTGTCATTGCGGCGACATACCAAAATACCGTTGTCATAATAATGACGGTCACTATCAATAGTGCAATTTCTTTCATTTATTCTATTCTACCTTTCTGCTTTTTAATCGGGCGGTTTCATGCCTAATGGCAGCTCTGCCCGTAATTTACTCTCGACAATCTCATATCCACCGAAACGCTTATATCGCTGAACAATATGCCCGTTTTTAAGGATCTTTTTCAGTGGGATCATTTCTCCACTTTCCTTATCCAACTTTAAAACTCTTGTAAATCCTGCTTTTCGCATTTTATCAAGAGTTTCGGCATATTCAGTTTCATTTTCACATTCAATGACTACTTCCTCGAAAGACATGATTTTCTGATTGAGTATCTTACTCATGTTTCATACCTCCGTTTTTATGTTGTGTCCTCTTTGCTTGTATATAAGATACCATATTTTTAAGTATATGTCAACAATTATTTTATTCTACTTTGTATTTTCAATATCATTTCTTTTTTCCTGGTTGCATCTTTCACACATAGTCTGATAGTTGGAAATATGATTAGCTCCACCTTTTGAGCGTGGGATAATATGGTCTTTTGTCATTAAGACTTCATTTCCAGATTCGTCTAAGGCATACAAATTCAAATGATACCTTACATCACTAAAGGTCTTATCTTTTCCAAAATATTTTCCTTCAATGCCACAACACGCACATTTTAATCCTTTTGTAAAGAATGTCTGGAATCTCTGGCTATTCCCTTTAATTTTGTCGCCGTTGATCATAACCATTGCTTTCCTCTTATCCGGCTCAAATAGTACATCTTTTACAGCAGAATATACTTCTTCGATAGTCAAGTTTTCTTTCCTACTCAAGCCTTTATAATAACCTTCTGGTTTCTTCTTGCTCATATATATTACTCCTTTTTCAAAGCCTTCGTCTGATGCATTCGATGACATCTTCCTGTGTCGGTGCAATGTCAGAATACAATTTTGTTCCGACTTCCTGACCACTGGATACCCACTGTGATTCAATGGAAATGCGGTATGGATTGAATACTTTTTCTTTGTCGTATAAGATATGTAAATATACATAATTGTGCCAACATGTCAAAATACACCCGTCAATTTCAACCAACGGTTTTCTGACCGTATGCGTAATTTCGTTTATTTTAGGTTTCTTGCGATTAAGGTGCTTTACGATTTTTCCAAAAAGTTCATCATTTTCCAATGTTTTTTCAGTTCCATCAGCCATTTTAAAATCTCCCATTACGATACTTTTTGATCTCCCCAACGGATAACATAGCCATCCTCTGTTTTTTCTTTATACATCAAATTCTGTAACATATCACTTTCAATACCAAAAACATCATACAGTTCTTCGTCTGAAACATCCTGGTTCTTCATAAATCTGTTCAATTTATCTTTTACAAGCACCATTTTCAGCAAATTGCTTTCAATACTGTTTTCATATGTCACAAAATACACCTGTTTGAACCTTGTGGAAGTGTACCGGATAAAGCGGAAATAATACTGGCTCATGCTTGAATTATTCCAATGCAACTCCGGAATAATGCACTTGTCTACAAAATCAATGTTCATGCTTGCAGAAAGACTCTGCTGTGTACTAATTAAAATACCGTTTGTTGTCTTTTTGAGATCCTGCACAATTTTCTTTCTCTGCTTTAAAGTGGTTTCATTTCCAGTAATAACGAATACTGGTCTGTCCGGAAATTTCGCTCTAATTGCAGCTTCATAGGCTCTCACAACCTCAATATGACGCACACCGATAGCAACCCTCTCTCCCTGGAAGTCTACCAAAAGAGAAAGAACTGACTTAAATTTTTCCGGCATAACTGATTGATCGTATTCTCTTAGTGTCTGAGGCGCACCACAGATTTTCAGAAGTACAAGCAACTGATTCAAAATTCTCAGCATTGCATCCTTACGGCCGTTTCCGGTCTTACTAAACAGGTATTCCATCTTGTAAAATTCGTCCAGTGCAATAGAATACAGATGTTTTTCTTCTTCTCCCATCTGACAAGTAACTTGCTTGATCTCATACAGATTCTTCCCAGTGATTTCTTCAAATGTTCTGGTAATGATAGTCTTGTTAATCATCAGTTTTAAATATTCTGCGTTAAAAACGTCCTGTGTAAACTGGCTGACTCCAAAAACTGTGATTTTGTCCGGAATATGGCTTGCTGTAAAAAGCTGATGCCCTTTTCTGTATGCCGGATATGGTTTCATATAATATTCATTTGAAGTCCATTCCAGTTCATTACCGTTTTCCTTGTTTCTCTCCTGAATGTCCGGGCATTCACTCAGCATATTGATAGAATTATTGTACAGCAATTCAAGCTGCGGAAAAATTTCTGCAATATTGTTTCGTGTACTTGTTCCGGTCATCAATGTTTTATATTTCAAACGGCGAAAAGCATTTAAAACGGCTTTTGTACGCTTGCTGTACATATTACTGATATTGTCGGATTCATCAAAAATCAAAACGGCTTTCTGGCAGATAGACTTTACAAATCGCTTGATGAACTTATGATATTTACACATCATATTCAGAGTGATAATTACAAACTGCCCCGGCTTAATATTCTGAATATCTGAAAGTTTTTCAATCATGCAATAATCAATTCCATATTGTTCCAGAACGTCATTCCAGTTATTTTTAATAGCTATTGCAGTGCTGACTACGAACACATTTTTTACTTGTTTCTTTTCAAGGCGATATTTTCCGATTGTAATTCCGGCAAGTGTTTTTCCTGATCCCTGCTCCCACTGAATAAATCCGTATCGTTTCTGAAGGAATAAGTTAAGATCCTTTTTCTGTGCCGCATTCAGGTGAATAGTCTCTTCACCGTCTGACAGTTCAAAATAATCTAACCACGATGCAATTTCCTTGTCTAGCTGCATATTATCAAAAGCAATATCCTGTGAATTGTATTCCTGGCTTTTCTTGTCAATCAGACGTGCCATCCACTTTGCATCAAACGGTCTTGTTGACACACCGTTATACAGCACAGCCTGATTAATATCCAGAATTTCACCGTTCAGCTCAAATGAATAATTGTTTTTAATTATCCTATTTGCCTTGTTTCTGGCTGGATTCTGCTTTCTTAACGCCGTTTTCAAATGTTTTTCAACATCCGACTTTTTAATCTTCATTTGTTCCCATTCGTCCCACTTGATATACTCCGGCTTTTTCTGTGTACGATATTGATTTACATATTCACAGCATTCAGCGTATGAGTCAGAAACAAGCGGATTTCGTTTGATGTCATACAGTAACTTTTCAATCTTATACTGCCACTCAATATTCTCTTTGCCGCCCCTTACAGCTTCCAGAAAAGTTTTCTGCTTAATACTTTCCCTTTTCTCTGTGACCGGCTTTAAATACTTTTCCCAGATCTCGCTAGAAGAAACGCCGGAAAGTAAGTCTGTACTATATCCAACATCTTCCAGATATTCTGATTTTCTCTGAACAAAGAGAATTTTTGTCTTATAGTTCTCAACGCCCAGATATTTAAAAGTATTTTTATCAAGTTCCACCTGGCAAATGAAATTAAAATGTTCATTCAATCCGGCAATCATACCACCATCAGAAAATTCATCTGCACAGAATGACAATGGTACAATGATAGCCATAATACCGGCTGGCTTCATAAGCTCCGCAGCTTTTAAACAATAGTAATATTCGCTTAAATAACTTATGTCATCTTTTCGCCATTTTAAATTATATGGTGGATTTCCCACAACATAATCAAAAGTAACTTTCGGCTCATAAAAGCGAATATCAGTATTTTCAATTTTGGCATCCGGATAAAGGTATTTTGCCACTCTGTATGATTTTCCTTCCAGTTCACAACCGTAAAAATTGGCTTCGACTGGACAGCAACTTGCAAATGCACCATGACCACAAGTTAAATCTGCCACCAAATCAGTATTGGAAATATGCAAACAATCATAGATCCATTCAACTAATTTATAAGGTGTGAAAAACTGTCCCTGTTCAATTTCTGCTTTCGCTTTCTGGTAGTCGTAATAGCTGTCATAATTGGAAAACTGCAGTCCATGCAGTCCTCCAAGACCTGTATAAGCATTGAAAATGTCATCTTTGGAAATACCTGTTTCAGTTTCCGGCAAATCGTTATTTACAATGTATTCAATTTTTGTATTAATGTCACTCCGCTGATCTTGCGGTATAACCTCATTTGAATAATTATATTTCATATCTGCCCACTCCTAAACTAATGTATATCCACACCATTCTCTTGCAAAATTCCGGCAAAATTCGCCGCTTTTAAAGGTAACATCAACTCTACCGTTCTTGTAGAATTTGATATGATCAACCCCGACTTCTGGAGCTGAAAAACCATCCTGAAAATCATCGTTTTCTAATCTAACATGATAACTGTCATATAATCTGTTCAATGACTGAATATGCGTTTTCTTTCCATATGTATTACATGAAAGTGCATCAAGAAAAGCCCGTAACCATTCTGTGCTGCCAAAATTATAATAATCGAAATAGATTTCTTTACTACAATATCCGTCAGTATATATAAACTTATTTCCCTTTATCTTTATTCTCCAAGTATCGTGATAACTGTTATAGCACTTGCTTTTAAGTTTATCCTTGACTTCCTTAATAGCTTTTTCTTCAAAACTCATACCACCTAACTGATCAAAAATTTTTTCAAGCACAGTATGATAATCAATTTCATCAATTACTAAATCCTTTACAGGTTCTTTTTTGCTTGAATAACGGTAAAGCTCTCGATCATAGTCATAATGTTCAAACTCATTTTTCAATTCTACATGATACTTTCTTGAAAAATAAGAGAAAATTCCACTAATATAAGAATCCTGAATCTGGCTAACTCGTTTAGGAACTCCGAAATCATTAACCGTAAAGCTAGAAAATTCATCTCTATCTTCTTCTGTATATGTTCCATCTTCAGCCTTATAAATGTCATACACACTTTTCTGTATCATTAAAGCACGTTTATACATTTTCTCTCTATGAGACAACCATTCCTGATCCTCTTTACTGATTCTGTCTGTTTTCTTGATTTCAAAATTCCCAAATTTGCCAGCTAAACTCATTTTATATATCTCCTATCATTTATTGTATTCTTCTTTATGCTGCTTTATATGGACTTTTCCCGAATCTTTCAATAGCCATCCGGATATTCTTTCTCAGTGTAACATCTCCCACTTTGTTAATTGTCCGTTTTAACTCCCTGATAGCTTCGGCTTTTGTAGAACCGACTGACAGCCTCATGCCACACTCGGCAGATGAAATTGCAATTTTTCCATCTTCTGTTTCGTGAATAAAGCACTCGAAACCTTTCTTTTCGATTCTCTCTGCCATGATTTTTCTATACTCTGGCTTCCGGTTTTCATCGGTTGGATCAAATTCAAGAATATAAAATTCTTCTTTTTCTGCATCTTCTGGCTTGCTTTCTTCTGTTTTGTCCGGCTTTTTGCGTACCTTATATTCTGTCATTTCTCGATAATCAGACTTTTTCAGATTATCAATAAACTCCTGTGTATCACGATTATTTTTCGGAAGTTTTAAGCCCGTAACGCACTCAAATGTCTTGCGACTCGCCACGTTATCGGTATGTAAACGGCTCTTCAGTTCTTCCCGGCATAATGGGTTATCATCAATGTTGTCAATGCAAGCAAGAAGCTCAAACGCTCTGACAGGATATTTAAACTCGCCCAACTTGTCAACAAAGATTTTTTCCATAAGATTTCCTTTTGAAGTTCCAATATACATTTCTGCTGCGGATCTCACCCAGGATTTGAAATTTTCTTTTTCTTCTTCCTGTCTTTCCTTTTTTCTTCTGGCTGCCTCTTCTGCTTCACGTTCTGCTTTTGCAGCTTCGATACGTTTATTCTTTTCTTCTTCAAGATAAGAATTTACACGTTCTTCTGAAATAAGATCATTTTTAATGAGATACATACAGAAATCATATTCTGTTTTTGTAATTTCGTTATAAACATCTGAACCATCAATGACAAAGTTAAGTCTATAAGACTTTTTATTTTTGCCATTTACATTTTCTTCTACCATATCCGGCGTTTTTCCTGATCTTAAATCCTGGAGCATTGCATCCCGGCGTTCCATTACAACACCATCATATCTAAATGCTTTAGACAAGCACTTTTCAATCTTGCCAGCCTGTAAAGCTGTTCTATTGTCTGTAAATCCTAAAAATGAATTATTATATGCTAACTGGTTGTTTTTGTTCATTGTTTAAATCTCCCTTCGTTTTTCTATACTCTTATTATATATTACAAGCTGTGTCTTGTCAAGTGATATTTATTTTATTCTACTTATTTTTTTTGAATTTCTTTCACTCTATAATGTTAGGGTTCATAATCAAAATACTATCACAGTCCCACCCATATAAAGCAAAATATAACTCCGGATCACTACTTATATTTACCTCAATAGCATCATATGTTTTCGCCAACTCTTCAAAATCAAGCAATTTCCAAGAACAAATACCAAATTCGTTGTGAAGTTCTGGAAGATCCTCCAAATCATTTACAGAATTGATATACAGTACCCTTGCATTATTTGACAATGAAAAAGTAAAACTGTTTTCCTCTGTGCAATCTCTAAAATCAGATGAATTACACCACTCTTTCCATCCATAGGCTGCATCTATTCTTGAAGCCCACAAACCGACCATTGGTTTTGTACTAAGCATTGCATTTACAACACTCGTAAAAAGCCCTTTTTCAAATGATTTACAGCCATAATGAATATATTTTGCCATTTCTGCCTCCATAAAATATAAGTTTTATCTACTCCGAAAAACAACTTTTAATCTTTTCTTTCAGATGTGGAAATGCTTCTTCGATCTCCAGAACACTATCCGCACGATAATCTCCAACTATATTTCCGAAAATTCGCAAATTTCCACTGTAAAAGCAACCAAGATCATTGAAAAATATATCTAATCCCGTTACTTGTTCTTTCTTATCATCATACCACATATCAATGTCAATCATAAAGCCTCCATTTCTAAAATAAACCTTGTCTCTTGTTCATGTAAATAATATATCATATATTTATAGTTGTGTCAACATTTATTTTATTCTACTATGTAAAAAATAAGACGCATCACCGAAATGACACGTCTTTATACTTATTCATGTATATTATTTATTTTCTGATTCTTCCACATTCTCTTCGTTTACAGGACTTAATTCATCGGCAAAATACTGTTCAAAATCTTCTTTTAATACTGCAATTCTACCATTAACCTTGTCTTTCTTGATTGATCCAGTGCCACAATACTCTGCATACTTGCAATCAGGGCTGTATTTACCTGCAAATTGTTCAAACCATGAATAAAACTCGCTTGCAGTAATCCCAGCATTGATAGCATCATCCGCCACATAAATAAACATAGGTATATTCACGACTTTCATAAACTTTTCTTTATCAGAAAATCCTTCTTCCAGAAAATCAATGATCCTTTTTACTCTCTCACACTTTTCATCCGTATCAGTATCATGCAGTGATTCCGCATACTTTGTTACAAAACCTTCAGAAATGGAAACAAGATCATAATTTCCATCTTTCATGTCAAGTAACATCATAGCCTGGAGAAGCGTCTTTTCGTCCGCTGCTCTCCGAAACTGTGCCGGTGTAAAATGACATACCTTTGTGAAAAAGTCACGCTTGATAGTCTCATTTACGAATTTTGCCATTTTCATTCCCAGCTTAACATTTGCGATCTGTGTCTTGCTCAATCCAGATCCGTTGTTAAGTCGGAAGAACATTTCTTCAATTTCTTCATCTGTGCATTCTTCGAGATTATAAATTGTGAAATTATAAGAAGTCAAAAGCTGTTGCACCTCTTCCGGCAATTCTGAAAATTTACAACCAGCAATAGAAAAAGTTTCTCCGTCTATTTCTGCATCAGGTGTTTCTTCGTGCAATGCAAATTCATCATTTAAGAAGTCAAACATAGATCTCAATCTGTGCTGTCCGTCAATACATGAATAATTTGAAACAGGTCTACCTTTTGTGTCCTTTGTGCCTTTATTCTCTTTTGTCATATAAATCGGCGGAACTACAAAATTTACAAGCATAGAATGAACTAATAAGCTCTTTTTGAACTCGTCCCATGATCCGTACCGCCGCTGAATAGGACAATCAAAGTCTAAAATGCAGGATTTCTCAAACATCTTTTTAAGCTGTGTTAAAGTATAAGGAATAGTTGATTTTTTCATGGTATTATCCTCCCGTTTCTAATTATAATATATATTGGTATTTACGCAAGCACAAGTTTACTTTGCTATTTTGTGCGTTTTAACATAATTCCCAGGCTTGAAGATTTTAAAATCTGCCCTACTTCCAGCATTGCCAAGTGTTGCCTGGTAAAACTGCCTTTATAATCGTTATAGTTCAACGGATTCCCTTCTAAATCCGTCAAAATGAACTCTTTTCCTGTCACTGTTTTGTGTACTGTGTTATTTTCCATTTTCACTACCTCCTGTAAAAATAACTTTTCTTTGCAACTTCAACCAAGCCGCCCATAAAATCACTTGAATCTATATATCTTTCATTCAAATACAATTTATATTTACCGGAAAATGCAAATTGATCATAAACGATGATACATTTTTCATTTTTGCTTTTCCAGTAAATAGGTAAACCCTTATATTTTCCTAAATCAATAACACACATTTTTTATTTTTTCCTTTCCAAATCCGTTATAACTGTCTTTATAAATACTTCATATGGTTGATTTATAATTGTTTGTGGCACTAAAATGTTTGCACAGATATTTTCAGAATAATGTACTGTATAACCATTTACACCATTTTTATCAATTATAGGGCGGTATAAAATTCTAGGTTCGTTACTGTATAATCCATTGTTGCTAAACCATTCATCTACTTCATCGTTTATAAGTATTTGACCTGGTAGCCGTCTTTTGTAATTCAAAAATACTAAAAAGGTTTTCTTTTCCTGCATACATTGATGAACATATTCGGTAAAAACATCCGTTGCACTGAACAAACCACCTAAACACTTTGTACTTTTCATTATGCTATCCCTTTCTTATGCAGCACTATAATATTCTTCAGAAAATATAACATCTGTTCTGCTTCGATCTGCACTTGCTACAATGCAGATATATCCGCATATCGTGCGATATTCGCCAATTACAAGCCCTCTACCACGTTCCATAGACTTTTTATTGTTTATCCTGTCGCCGGTGCTTAAATCGCCATATACACCGTCATAGAACTGTTTTAAGCATCCATTTACCTGACTTTTAAAATATTTGCTGTTCTTCATTTCTTCCACAACATCTCTTTTGTAATGCACTGGAATACTTTCAAGATTTTCCATATTTGAGTAATCGAAACACTGTGATAATTCATAGATTGCAACCGCCAGAAGTGCAAAAATTCCGGCTGCAATAAAAAACTTCATATCTGTATTACCCGGTACAGATTTCCTCATTTCTATCGTCCAGAAGTCGCCAATTCCTACAGCTCCTACTATACAAACAATAGCTGCAATAATACTTCCAATAAATCCAAAATATGAAACTGTTTCAACAATCCAAGCCTGTTTTGCTGATAATGTCATTTTCTTTTTTATGAGTGGGAGAAATCCCACTCAATCCCCTTTCTTTTATATTTTCATATATTTATTTTATACTACTTAAATCGCCTTTTTAACACATTTTGTCACTTCATAAGGCGTTTTAACTTCCTGGATCTCACAATATGCAAGAATACCTTTTTCAAAAAATACCTTGATCCTGTCTAAATATGTGCCACTCATATAACCAAAATTGTTACCCGGATTAGCCCTTCCGGTAAGTTCCTTTTTCAGCTTTTTGTCAAGTCTGTACGCTGTAAAATATGTTTTTCCGTTTAAATTTTCTTCATGGATTCTATAAACATATCCACTATAAACGCCACCTGTTAATGATCTTTTTACAATAAAACACTGACCGTCTTTAAAACTTCCGGCACACTCTACAGCTTTATTTTCGGTTCTGTACTTTGTCTGTACAATATTTTCATATACAAAACCTTTACCGTCTTTTGCAAGCATTGATCCGGCTGCTGTATCAATTTTATTGATAAATGTCATAAACTGTTTATACAGCTTTAAACGGCTCTCTGCCTGTTTGTATCTGTATGATTCTTTATCATCTGCATACTGTTTCAACTCTTCTTTTGCGTCTTTCTCATTGAAATAGTAAAGATCTGAAAATTTCGCCACACCATTTCCCTTTGCAATGATAACGCCGTCTTTTTCAACGTGCCAGCTCATGCGTGGTGGATTAGCCTGGAATGTCGGGAAAAATACCTCAATATTTACGCCAGTGTTATTACTTTCTTTAACCTTTGCAAGAAGCATTGCAATTTTCTTTTTGGCTGTTTCTTCTTCTGCCGGGCTTGCCCCACGATCCTGTCTGATTTCTTCCAGTTTCTTGATTTTCGACTGGACTTCAAAAGAAAGTTCCATATTTTCTTTATTATTGCTTCTATGATAGTCCTTTTTACCACTACGCCATTTTACCATGTAATCAGAACAATCTACTACGACAACGTAACCGTTTTTAGTTGCGATCCCGTCCCAGTCTGCCGGACTCCAGTAATCTGTCATGCCGTCTGATTCATCAGGCTTAAACCCGAAAATCTCCCAACCTCTTTTTGACAGTTCCATAGCAATCAAAACCTTTGCTTCTCTAAAATCATAATAATTTGTTCTGCTTGACATAATAAAAAACCTCCTTAATTATCTTTTGCTAAATTTTTCTCTAATGCCAGGATCACATTTTCTCGTGTTTTGTAACATCCGTAACTTTTCACAAGTTTCAATGTGTTGTCGGCTTTTAATAAATAGTCATTTATTTCGTAATGACTAAATTTACCACAGTATGAAATTTTACACGGTCTAAGTATATGATAAAAACCTTTTGTATTTATATAAAAATAAAAATTTCCTTCTGCTGACCGATAGTATTTATTAGGATAATAGTTTCTTCTATTCCCACGCATTCTGTCTCTTGTTTCATCGGTTCTCTGATCGTATGGTAAATTCATTTCGTTCCCCCTCCGATTTTATAATAGATGCAGAAGATAATGAGACAAGCCATATACCGTAGCATCCTCTCACCCCGTATCTTGTTTGTCAGGCTTCGAGCATCCTTCTGATCACATATCACTCTCGTTTTATGCCATCTATTTTAAGTTGTGTCCTTTTCTATAATTACATTATACATTATTTTATACTACTTGTCAATATATAATGTAATTATTTTAATCTACTTGTCAAATTCAAAATCATCAATATCCAGTTCTTCTGGATCAATCCATTCTGAAATAATTTTAGCCACATCATCGCCGCATCTTTCCCGAACAATATCAATGATATGCTGTTTTCTTCCTATCACTTCAATTTCTCCATCTGGTAATTTTACTACTTCCACTTGTCAACCTTCCTTATATAAAAATAGTGGTATAACCTTATACAAAGACTATACCACGTTTTATTATATATGTCAATTTTTATTTTATACTACATTAGCAAAACGGCGGCTTTTCCATATCTTCCAGATAATCATAATTAATAAACTCGTCAATTTCTTCTTTTGTCATAAGCTGTGCCATCTTACCAACAACAAGGATATTCTTTCTGCAGTTCTCTTTCTGTTCGGGCTTAATATACTCGTCTTTCGTCCAATCTGTCTCTTTACAGTCTTGATAGTCCCATACCATATAAGCGGCTGCATCCATGATATTATCTGTATTTGCCCGATCGTCAAGAAAACAGTATTTTATACCATCTTCCAGAATGTCAACGAACAATTTACCATCATTATTGTCCTGTCTGGTAAATATGTATTCAATGAATAGCTGTTCTATCGGATTGATCTCAAGTCCCTCTTCTTCGGCTTCTTCTTTTACAGCCGTTTCAAGTTCACTTTTTAAATAGTCAGTTTCCGTAGAAACACCATAAAAGCCACACAACTCTTTTATGATATCACTACTTATTGATATATCGTGCATATCAAAATTTGCATCGAAAACCCTTGATAAATGTACATCACTTCCGGGCTGCTCAAACCAATTATATCCATTATACCCCAGTGATAAATACTCTTTTATAAACTCAATTCCCCATCTTGCCCGGCTAATCATTCTTTCCCCATAATTCCAACCGTAATAATTTGCAATCAGTTTCTTGTGATTAACGCCGTTCATATCCTTTTTATTGTATCTCACATAAATCTGTGAACGCTGTCCCATGCTCTTTTCCTCCTAACACACAAAAAGTTCATCTGTATCAATACACACAATTTCTGAAAAGAATTTTTTCGTCTGCTCCAGGAACAACGAAACTTCTTCACTTGTTCGGCATAATTTACCGCAATTACAGAATATAACATCATTGTTGTTCTCTACAATGCGATTGATCTGCACACTGTAATAAAATTCACCATTTACCGGCACAACAAACTTTTTCACATATGCTTTTGTAATTTCCTTATTCCCCATCGTCTTAATCTCCCTTCAAATATAATTTATTCCCGATTTTGTTCTTTTCGCTGCTTTTTTGTAAAGAGGCTTTACGCTTATAACCTCAATTAAAGAATCAGGCTTCAATGCTCCAAATTCTTTATTGTCCCAAACATAACGTTGAAATGTATATTCTTCTCCATTGGACTTGAAACAAGATTTAAACTCCACCACATATCCAACATATTTATCAATATCTTTCAAAAATTCCGCATATGTCATAATGTCGCCCCTCTACATTGCCACTTTCAACCGCTTCTGTTCTGTCTTATTGATGCTTCTAACAAGTTTTAAATCATCTTTACCTTTAGCAATAACCAGCAAGCCCGTATTTGCCATTTCATCAATGATTTTCATAATATGGTTTATTGTCTGACCACCACCATAATTTCGCCCGTCATTTAAGCCTAAACGGTTTAACCTGAACATTCCGGCAAGATCCCGACACACATCAAAAGCACTATAATATTTTGTTGTCCTGGTTGTATGGCAACTGTCAAACAACGCTTTTCTGATTTCTTCATCTCTACCAGATAAATATTTTTCATATTCTTCATCCGATATAACATATACTGTTTCGTAAAGATCCACCCAACGAATAGATGATAATTTCATTTTGCTAATCGCTTCTGCAACTTTTTTCACATCATTCTTTAAAATAACGCCGCTTATATCCTGTGGATGTGCGTATAAATGTGCCTGTTTATCTTTTCTGTTTTCAATATCATAGCCACAGCCTTCAAAGATTCCAAAAGATTCTATAAGTTCCCTGGCTTCTTCGTGCCATTTCTGGCAATCATCATCTGAAGAAAAACTACAGCCACGATATGACGGTGTATCAATGCGAAAATACACATTAACATATTCATTTCCATAGTCTACATCTGGATTCCAGTTATTTGTTAATGTATGATCTGCACCATATTCACGACCTACACCATTTTGATGATATTTAATATTTACCATTTTTTACCCTCCCTATCTAATTGCATCTACTTCACTATCCGGAAAGTATTCAATTTCTTTACCATCCGGGCAGCTATCCATATTAATTACTGTTACAATAACTCTAATGATTCTTTTTCCTATTTTTAATTTTTCCACCTTGATAACTTTTAACCATCCGTCACAATGCCCGTTGATCATATCGCCAATCTGTAAATCTCTCGCATAACTAGGATCTTTTTTCATACTTTCGCTGCACCTCTTTAACTCTTTTTTTAGTTCTTCATACTCTGAATCTGTCAACCATTCTGGCTTATCTTCCGGCTGAAATGATTTCAAAATGCTTTCCATCTCATTCAGAATTGTATCAATGTCTGACCACAAATTATTTTTACTGCATCCATTGCAGTTAATATAATACTTGCAATCCATTTGTAACCTACTTAATAACATATAGCTGTATTTTCTGGGATGTTCTCGATACGGATTATCGCACTCTATAGGCTCTCTAACCAGGCTGCAAGGCTCTCCATCAATAAAACCATCTTCATCACGATATGCACCCGTGTAAAGCTCTAATCCACACCCTGAATCGCAACTGCTTGCTTCAAAATACAATTTACCATTTTCATCCTCGTAAACTGGTGTATCATCATAACCGCCTTTACCAATATATTTTACTTTCATCACTTAATCCTCCATCATCTCTAAACGTTCTTTTAATTGATCCAATTTTGCCATTGCTTCATCACTTGCAAATTCCGACACCATAAATTCAAGCTCATCTTTCTGACATTCTTCTAAAATATCTTTTGCTGTCTGGTTGTCGCCATGTCTGATTTCACATTCAACACTTGTAAAATCTTCTTCTGCAGTTTCTTCCAGCTTGTTATAAAGCTGTTTAAACCCTTTTTCCTGGAATTTCTGCTTTATAATCTCGTCTGTAATTTCAGAATCAAAAAACTGAAAACAAAACTCCATAACCTCGATTGATGTACCATTGTAGGTTGACATATGGAACGAATTACCACCGGCAACATCACACCAGGTATTTATTTCGCCGTCCTCGTCCAGCTCAACAATAAATCGTAAATGGGGGGGGCTTCAAGTGCCTCTTTATATGCAACTTTTCCAGCCTCCAGAATTTTTTCCTCGTTTTCTCCAATCAGATCCAGCCATTTACCCATCTTTATATGCTCCTTTCGTTTATTCCATTCTACTTAAATCAAATGTTGAACAATGTATTTATAAATATCATCAATGCAAGTTACCCTTGCTTCTTTAAATGTGATCTCAACCGCTTTAACAAGCATTTCCCACATTACTGTCTGATAATCTATATTTCTATCCATCAGATAATAAATAATGTCTGACATAGAATACTGATTGACGAATCTGTAAAAATTCTCATTTCTAAGGTTTTTAGCAAGATTCTGCCATCTTTTACCGTTTTCATCAGTTGCAACCCAACGATTAAGATCGTCTTTATAATTTCCGACTGTCTCACCGACTTTAAAAGCCGTACTATTTGTAAGTGCTACCACCTCAATAAAAACTGTTGTTCTTTTGATCTTGTTTCCCATGTCAAAACCTCCGTTTACTATTTAAAGTCGTGTCTGTTGTTTATATTTATATGTTATCATTATTTCAAACTACTGTCAAGATGTATTTTAATTATTTTATTCTACATATTGACAATAATCTACTTTAATCCAAACCTTTTCACCATTTTCATTATAACAACCGGCGACTTCTTCAGTTTCATTCGCCCATCTGCAGCCACGGTTTCTAAGTGTTTTCGTTTTATATGTTGGTCTTTCACCGATCCAGAACACATTTAAAATAGTTCCTTTTGGAATTTTGCGACCTTTTACAACTTCCACATTATCACCTACCACAAACATTTTATTATAATGTTTCCAGGCAATTACAGCTTTTTCATTAACTGGAAGAAAACGCAAGATCTGGATTTCATCATCAAATAAAAGATGATCATTGTCAATATCCCATACAATTTTTGAAAATGATTCCTTTGTCTCTGGATTAAAAAAAGTACAGACCTCAACACCTCCACCATTTACACCTACTTTATAAAATCCATTATAATTATCCATCGTATTCCTCCTATTTAAAGTTGTGTTTTTTGTTTATATGATTATAATACATTATTACATCCTATTTGTCAATACATATTTACAATTATTTTCACCTACATATAAATATAAAAATCCCAGGGCATCACCGCCCCAGGATCTACTTTTATAACTCTTCAATTTTTCCAACTCTGGAATTTTCAAAAATTCCGTCCGATAATTGCCCGGAAAATTCCGCCTCACATTCTTCTATTGTATTTCGTGTTATATGTACAATAGAATAGTCATTTGTGCCGGTTCTGTCGCTGTTCTCCACTTCAATAATACGGATCTCGTCACCTTCCGAAAAATCATATTTATATGAATCGTTGAAGCTCTCACGCTGTCTGTGCCCGTCTACGCCATAAACTTTATATGATTTTGTTACCGCCATGATAAAAGCCTCCTATTTCCCTATTTTTTAATAATAACGTCATATCTTGCAATAATATCATCACAAGCGTTATTGTTCCGACTGTATACAAACCAGCTAACTACTTTACTGCCGCTTTTTATGCCTTTTACACGCTTATAATTAATATAACCGCAACCGGCTGCACCGTCACCCGTTCTGGCGTTTTTGACCGTTCCTGTAGTTTTTTCCACATAGTAAAAACGTTTCCCTTTTCTATTTTCGATTTTATGCCAAAATTCCGGCGAATCGTCCCCGTTTAGGATCTTGACACGTTTATATCTATGTCTGATCACTTTTTCGACTGCTGCGGTTCTCTGTCTGCCTGTTGTCGCCGCCTGTACCGACATCACGGAAAATAACGCCATAATAACCGCCACTAATACCATTATTTTAATAATTGCCTTTTTCATGTGTTTAACCTCCTGGAATAGTCTCACAACGCCGTATTTTCGTTTTTACGGGATTTTATATGGTTTATTGATGCTTTTATTATATTCTACTCAAAAAGCCATTTAAAAGCCTTTTACGGCTCTCTATGGTCTTTTGTCTGTATATCCTTCAATTTCTGCATGTATTCGTTGAACGCTGCAACCCGTTTTTGAGCTGCAGCCTGATTTTCTCGCCGTTTCTTTTTCGTGCTGCATTCGTCTTTGATGACAAGTAAAAGCGTAATAATAATAAATACAAGTGCTGTCATGCTACCACCAGTTCCCGGATCATTGAAACGGCTTTTTCTTCTGTGTAGTTCGGTACGCTGTGAAGATCCAGGATCTTTCTAATTCTTTCTATTGTCATCTTACTACCTCCACACCGATAGACTGCAAAATATCAAGATTTTTCTGCATCTCCGCTTTTACATCCATAAAAACGGCGTTTCTATGTTTCATTGCTGCTTCTACGCTGTCAATACCTTTTAACAAGTTTTCTGTAACAATTTCAAGATCTGTTTTCTGGAATAATCCGAACATCTGAATACCTCCGTTTTTTAAAGTTGTGTTTCTTATTTACAAGTAAATAATATCATTATTTTATACTACTGTCAAGAGCTTTTTTAAATATTTTTATTTTATTCTACGTATAAAAATCCAGGGATATTACACCCTGGATAAAATTCTAAAATATTTTCGCAATTCTTCAATGAAATAATAACCCGTCTCAGCTCCAGACATATTGAAAAACAAGCATTCCCTAACATACGTCATATTATACTTTATTTCGTGTATCTCTATATATAAAGCGTTGGCACGTTCCGCCCACTTCTGCAGCAGATCCGGATCTGTAAAACGCTTATCATATGCTTGTAAATACATTCTAATCGTTGCAAAGATCTTTGTTTCAATGCTCATTGTTTAAGCCCTCCATTTCGTCAATCTGATCCAAGATCTTGTTTACTTCTTCCATGTTTCCGCTGTCAAATTCCTGTAGCATTTTCTCGATTAACTCCGCCATTTTTCCGCCCTACTTTCTAATTTTCCGGCGGCTCATATTCTTTATATAAACCGCCGTTTATTCTATTCAACTTAATTCCTAGATAAAGAACATTTCCCCGTTTAACTCAAGCGCCACTGCATCTTGTGACATTTCAGTTTTAAGATTTTCGCAAAAGTCAATGACTTTATCCAGGTTCTTCTTCAGGTCATCCTCACCGGCATATGCAAATACCATTGTAGTATTTTCTTTTACAAGTCCGGCTGTATCTGATACCCAGTAACCAAGGGCTTCTGTAGAAGTTGCACCACCGAAACAATCAGATAACAAGGTGGCTGCTGCATCTACATATTTGCTATTATCAATCTTCTGATCAATGTTTACTGTAGCTGGAATGTAAACTGTGATTTTGGATTTAAGGGAAAACATTGTTTTTAATCTGTTGTTTGCTGTCATGGCTTTTACCTCTCTTTATTTAATATTTAAAGTTGTGTCTGTTGCTTATGTATGTATAATACATTATTTTATTCTACTTGTCAAGATATTTTTTAAATTATTTTTGAGAAAAGAAAAAGGATCTTTTCAGATCCCTTTTATCTTTCATTATGCTATTCTATCACTACGGCGCTTTTCAATTTCTTCTGATCCGTATAAATTACGCAATTCATCCATTGATAATTTACGTTTACTCTTTTTATAATATCTTTCGCCAGCGTGCCAGCTCCAAGCCTTTTTATTATTACACCATTTAAAACCTGCAGCCTTCAGAAGATCTTTACAAGCGTATGTATTGCCTGTTATCCAGATCCAACACCCGATTATTTCAATTTTAATATCTTCCAGATTGATAACTTTATTTAAAGCATCTCTGAAAAGCTCGTCTTTTGTTGCATCATATTTCCAGGCGTTTTCTGTAGTGTCTGCATTTTCAAGATCCTTCAGTGCTTTTTCATATTCTACATTGATGATCTTCATTTCTTCTTCAGATCCGCCCATGTCTGGATGATTTTTCTTTACCAGTTTTTTGTACTCTTTTCTCAGTTCTTCCAGGTTTTTAATGTTTTCAAAATATTTCATCTTTATACCTCCGTTTATTTTAAGTGGTGTTTATTTCTTTCAACTTGTTGATTGTATTATATCAGCTCATCATACACTTGTCAATAGTTATTTATATTTATTTTATTCTACTATTCCGGACAAAAAAAGAAGCGGCAGCAATCGCCACCGTTTCTGTATTTTCATAGTTATTTATTCTATTCTACTATCTTGTAAAGCTATTAACTACCTGCTCAACATAATCATTATCATTGTATCTATATATATTATTAACCATAGGTTTATGATCTTTATCTCCCAGGGTAACAAGGCGTATACAATCATAGCTTCGATCTTCCAGGTTCTCAATATATAATATCCTGTTAAATTCAGTGTCAACGAAACATGTTCTTCTGTATCTTCCAGTCTCTTTTACTTCATAACCCTTATTATTTCTGTATTCTTTCATTTTTTAACCCTCCATTATAAGTTGTGTTTTTTGTTTTTCGTTCCTTGCTATGCTTGTATTATACGAGTAGAATAAAATAATGTCAAGAGTTATTTTTAATTTTTTAAAATTATTTTTTTCTACTTGTTTTCGTGATGTTTTCCGGCACTCTATTATATATATTATACCGGCACTCTATTATATATATTATATACAATAAAAGAATATAAATTTGTTTTAATACTCTTTTATGTTTCTTATATATTTTTTTTATGTATTCTATTTATTTTTCTTATGCTGAAATTTATATTCTATTGTTTTTGTGCCACCCTCCAGAATGATCACAATATAAATCTTTTTCAGATTCTAGGATCATTGTAATGGCTGCATGGGATAAAAGCGGAAAAGAGAAAATAGAAAAGAGGAAAAAGGGGAAAAGGGAAAATAATTTTTTCTAAATCTCTTTTTCTTAAAATCTCCCCGAACATCAAACCGCACAAAATCCCGGTTTTATCTTCGGATTTCCCAGACCTGGCAAAGCTCCCATGAATCTGCAGCAGATCCCAGACGGAGGGGGATATATCCCACAACCGCCCGAATATTACTTAAGTTCAAAAAGTAATATTCATTTTTTCGTGTCCTGGGATCCCACAACCACTGTATTTTGCAAGTTGTCAAAAATAATTATTTACAAGCCGGTTGATCTGGCGTGTAGTGGGGGTATGAAAACATTTATAGAGCGAATCCGGCTATCCCCAGTCCCCTTCGAGGTCAATCTCAATCTCACCTCTCAAAAACTACCTCGAACAATACCTCGAAAGAATCCCACAACTGTCGTATTTCCAGAGTTTTTCAAATACTGTAAAATTATACAAAATCTGGTACTTGCAGTTCAGAAACCATTGATTTATAAGGCTTTCTCCGAGTTTTCAAAAAATTTCAATTTTCCCACGATTTTTAGTGTTTCATCAAAACATTTCCAACCAACAAAAGAAAAAGAAAATCCTTTATTTATCGGCGTTTTACGACTTTTCACTACACTTTTTCACCGAACTCACGAAATCAAATCCAATAATATGATCTGGAAACGGTATGTGTGGCAAAATTCAGTTAAAAATATTATCTCTTATAATTGTCTATACTAACGTATAGCCAATTATATAAATATTTATATATATTATTTTTTTATAATTATATATAAATAATAAAAGAATATATTATAATATATATATATATTATATAATAATAGAGTTCTCGTTTGTGTTGGTCGATTTTTAGTAGAATAAAATAAATGCTTGACATTATCTTAAAATAGTGTATAATGATATTGTGGCGTGAAATAAATTTATTTTGCTATATCGACAATGGCTTTTTTGGAGGATTTAGCCATTGTTGTTTTATTGCATATGTAGAATAAAATAAATATACGGGAGTAAATAAACTTAATGATAAATTCAAGTACCGATGTGTTAGGGTGCTTTTGGCTTCCTCCGCATTATTACAAATTGTGTTCGAGTGGCGTTGATCAGAATACTGTCAAGCCATACCCGACACATGATACAGAAAACAAAAAATATTTTCAAAACTATATATTGCCACAATTAAAAACAAAAGCTGTTCCGTATAAAGACGGCAAAAAGTATTTAAGAAAATCAAAATCATTCGGTGAAGGTTTCTGCAGTGTTGTAAATGATGCATTGCGTGAAATATATAAAAATCGAAAAGGTTATGTATTCTCTCAGGATCAGTTAATCGAAATTCTAAAATTTATACCGGATGTAAATGTGTTGTATAGCAATGAAATATACTTTGTTTGGAAATAATTAACAGAAAGGTAAATAGGACAAAATGAATTATCAGGACAGAATCTTTGAGAGTATCGAAGCACACAAAGAAGCCATCCGAAAAGCTGAAAAGGCAAGGAAAGAAAAACCTACCAATGCAGATTTGAAAGAAACAATAAAGATATTTGATGATTTCGGGATTGACATACAAATTTCGGATATCCCCGATCTTCCTTCTGCATATGAACTTGAGAAGTGGCGTGTAAAACGAATAACTGAATATTTAGATTCACGCAGCTCACGTTAGGAGGATTTTGGTGAAAAAGTTACAACAATTTTACATAATGAAACTCTCTTCAAATAGATTAGAGAAATTCAATTATCATTTGAAAAGGATTCTGGGTAATACTGGCACTCATGTAAAAGAGATTCGCAGTAATGGTGAGCTTATTGCCCTGGGTGATAACCAAGCACTCAGGACGATTCGCTCAATAAGGTATGAGCGTAATCCAAACAGTTTGCAGTATGATCCAGATGTTTTAAATCAATTATATGAAAATAAGCGAGAATTAAAGAAGCTGCCATTCTCCGATACAGTAAAAAAACAAATTTCAATCATAAATGCAAAGATTGATGAAATGCTATTTGTTCCGGAATATGTATCGGTTGTTATTGATGATGTGGCACATTATAAAAAAATCATTAAAGATGGGCTGTATATCAATAACTTTAAATACGTGCGACTAATGTGTTCTGCTGGACAGGCAAGAGTGAATACTGTAATACTTGTTCGTGAGGATTATGAAGCAGAATTAAAAAAGCGATTACGTTGTGGTGCAAAAAGTGTAAAAATTACCAAGAATAAATATAACGCTTATTTTGCTCTCTCTTCATCTTCCACCTACCTGATTCCCAAACCAAATGTATTGCTTATTGGGGACTGTGAAATTGAAATGGAAAAACGGGTGGATTGGATTTCAAAAATCCCACCAGAAGAAAAAAACAAACTATCAAACAATGAACGTGTCAACGAAAAAGTCACGACATTACTTTTTAATTTGTTTGATGGTTGTGGAGCTGTGTCTGTGGAATTTGCAAAACGAGTTGCTGAAGCCCTTGAACTGGATTATATACCGGCTGCATTTTGTATCAGATGTGCCTATGTAAAAGGTATGGTCTTTGTGGTTGATTTTAAACAATATGCCAGGGAACTTGGAATTATATTCCAGAAAGACTTATATGGCGTTGATCAGAAGATTGAAGATATGGACATGATTTTAACCAAATCTCAGTTTAAGTTGTACAATGCTTATGATTCGATGGAGGATTATTATAGACTTTGTGAAGATAATGGTATTTTGTGGGGTGTTACAAAAGTCACACCAAAAGAGGATGATACTTATTTTCGTTCAAACTATCAGTTTTGCCAAGCCATAGATCTTAGAAAAGATGAAGATGTTGCTGAACTCTGCCAGCCAACAGTAAAATGGTTAAGTGGGATTTGTGGTGATGACGTAAATCGTACACTTCTTTTTCTGCTTGGTCGTATGCTTGAAAAGCCAGATGTAGATTACAACAATATTTTAAATCTAACAAGTGACAATGTGGCAAAAGCCCTTATACTTAATCGCAGTATGATAGATGAAGAATATATCAAAAATACAGTGATTATGAGTGTCAATAAAAAAATACGTGAATCGTATCTTGGAAAACTGGTGCTGGATGGTAATTTCAGTGTTATGATTCCAGACATGTATGCTTTTATGCAACATGCATTTGGTCAAACAGTCACCGGTGCACTCAAGGAGTTTGAGCATTATTCACATTTTTGGAATCAAAGAGGTAAAACCGAAGTCGTTGCCATGCGCTCTCCGCTTACTTGGCGATCAGAAGTGAACAAACTTAATTTGAAAAGCAATGAATTGACTGAAAAATGGTTTAAGTATCTGACAAGTGGCATCGTCTATAACGTTTGGGGTTGTGATTGCATAATTCATGCCGATTCAGACTTCGACGGTGATATTGTAGCTACAACAGACAATCCAGTATTTCTTCGCTGCAGATATGATAACCTTCCTATCACCTATACAAAGTCAACGGTTGATAAGGAATTTATCAAAGAAAATGAATTATATCTTGCAGATATTCAGTCATTCAATAGTGAAATTGGTTCTATCACAAATATTTCCACATCATTTTACGAATTGTTATCGAAATATGAGGATAATCCAGATTCCAAAGAAACAAAAGAGATACTCGAACGTTTAAAGTTAATTCGTAAATCTCAGGGTGACTCTATTGACAAGGCAAAGGGAATTAAAATCGAACCAATGCCGAAACATTGGACAAAAACAGTTAAAAAGAAACCAGATGGTATTGATAGTACGGTGTTTAACTTTATAAATTCTATTGTTGCAGATAGAAAACCATATTTTTTCAGATACCTTTATCCAAAAGAGAATGCAAAATATATGGAATATCGCAAAAAAGAGAATGATTACTGTGAGGAACAGTTCTTTAGGACTCTTGACGAGCTTCTGGCTCTTCCGGATTCGGAATTATCAGCCAGTGAACTAAACTACAAGTACAATAAATACTTGCGTTACATTCCACTCATTGATCATGGTGGTCGTATGAATAAGGTGTGTCACTATATGGAAGATCATCTTGCAGAGATAAAACGACTTAGAAGAAAACACACATCGGAAGATGTTCTGAATTTGATGTACAGTGGGAACAATCAGAATTTTTGTGATGAAGATGTTGCCCTTATGAATGAATTTTACTTAGCATATAAAAAAGCAAAAGAAAAATTCAAGAAGTCACAGAGAAATGATTTTGATGATTCTAATTCTGCCACAAATACATTTAATACAAAGGTAAAAGATATTCGTGAGCAAATTTCTGAAAAGATTTCTTCGTCCGTAGAATATCAGTGTGATCTTGCCATTTATATTTCTTATGAGCTGCATCCAAGTAGAACAAAAGATTTCTGTTGGGAATTATTTGGCAACCAAATCATAAAAAATATAGAATGCAATTCTTCCACTCCTGCCCTTCTCCCAGTTCCGGCAAAGGATGGGGATATAGAGTATTTAGGAAAGAAGTATAAAACAATGGAGGTAAATTTATGATTTATTTTGATGAATTGTCCGTTGCGAAAGGGATGGAAGAAAAACAGTCTTTTAGTAATGGGTATAGTAAAGTTGAACTGCTTATATATGCGAAATATTTAAAATACAAAAAGGTAACGGAAGCCGGTATTGATTATAATACGGTTTCCGCCACTCAATTAGATCAGTATAACCATGAAGTTGAAATGGAACTACGGGCATTTTGCGAAAGGTGCTGCTGTACTTTTAACTATACAGTGGACTATCAGGATATTGACTATGCTGTGAACCGATCCAGTGCATTTAAACTTAAGTTGCCTTTGCCGCTTCCCATTACACAAAAGGAATGGGACGCTATACAGAGTGTTCCAAATGAAAAGTATCAAAGAATGTTGTTTATCATGTTGGTTGATGCGAAGTATTATAGGTATTTCAATTCATCAGTAGAAGGAAATAATGAAATTTCAGAAGATACTACATTTTATGTGCGTATGACACGCTCTGAAATTCAGAAATTGGCACATGTAAAGTATGATAGCCCATCTGAGAAAACTTTCTTTCTTGGTTGTATCAATCGCAAAGGATTATTTGGGATTTCCGAGAACAGATCACGAACTTGGTATATTAAATTTGCTGACACATCTGATAAAAACGTAATTGAGTATATCACTGACTATGAGCATTTGGCACTCTATTACGAAAAGCTCACTGGTGAAAAAATTGGTCAGTGTGAATACTGTGGAAAATTATTTAGACAAGGCAAAACAAAACCTTCTGATTTTTGTTATAAACATCGTGGGTACAAGAAAGCAAACACAAAACAGATCAGAGAAGGAATATGTGTGGATTGTGGCAATGTTTTTCATGTTGCCGCTACTGACACAAATAAATGTAGATGCGATAATTGCCAAAAAATCAAGCGAAAAAACGATATTAAAATGTGGAAATTAAAGAATAAAGATTAAGGAACAAGCGTTTTTTATTTATCTAAAATCCCTGTAATACGACAATGAACGATATTACAGGGAATTTTTTGTGTGTACCACCTCTTATGGAAAAGGGAATAAAAGCAAAATTCTATCTCTTTTTCATTATCCGTGTAACAGTCAAAAATTAAAAAGGAGATACAATGAATCCGCAATACAGCAAGCTAGAAAGTGAGACTGATTACGAGTATGGTCTTAGGTTGATCTCTATCAAGGTCGAGGAAAAGCCTGATGATTTGGATTGGGAAGATATTGTCACGCTTTTGAATTTAGACTGTCATAGGGATAGTTTACGAAAAGCTGCAAATGTAACTGAATATTCTGGTTACAGAGTAATGCAGTATTTTAAAGAAAAGTTGGAGACTCAAAATCATGGTGACTCTGACAGTTATATTCGAGAACTTGAAGAAAAGAAGCAACAGCTTATAAAAGAACGTGCTAAACTTCATACTGAGAAACTTGAATATAATCGCTGGCTTCGTGAGGATGCCAGAGATGAACTGTTTGAGGAAAAAGTTCTTGCTGCTATCAAAGAGAACTTAAATAGAACTGATCCGCCGCATAAAGTAGGCGGTTTTCATACATCACGATTTGGTCTATTAAATATTGCAGACTGTCATTTTGGAAAAGATTTCAAAATTTACGGTCTTGATAACAGAATCATAAATGCTTACAGTCCTGAAATATTTTTTATGAGAATGGAAACCCTCTACAATGAGGTTGTGGATTATGCTCATAAAGAAAATTTAACAGGCTTCAAAATATTCAATCTTGGAGATGCACTTGATGGATTTCTTAGAAATTCGCAGCTCTGGACTCTTAGATATGGCATTACTGAAAGTGCCGTTATATTTGGTGAGTATATGGGGAAATGGCTGCGTGCATTATCTGAAGAGTTTCAAATTGAATATTATCAAACATGTGGAAATCATGGAGAACTTCGTCTACTTGATGGACGAAAAGGTGAACATCTGCATGATAACATAGAAACGGTCACAGGTGGAATTATCCGTATGATAAATGAGGATAATCCAAATTTTGAATATATCGAGAATAAATCTGGTTTTATCTTTACAGAAATTGCCGGGTATAATGTCATGGGTATTCATGGAGAGGTAAAGAATCTTCAAGTTGCTCTAAAAGATTATTCAGACATATACGATGTTAAGATTGATTATCTGGTTGCCGGTCATAAGCACCATTCAGAATTTAATAACTGTGGAGTAAGGCGTGGTACAATCGGTGTTGGTTCTATTATTGGCATAGATGATTATTCTATGAGAATCAGAAAAGCCGCTGATGCCACTGCTTCTTTTATTGTTTTTGAAAAGGGAAAGGGTAAAGTGGATGAACACACTTTTGTACTCAATTAAGAATAGCAACCAAATAGAAAACATCGAATATGTGACCTTCAAAGATATTGGTGAAATTGTGAGTGCTTTGGAACAGGCTTCTATTGTTCCTAATGATGATTATGATTCTGTAAAGTTATATGGTAATTCAGAATTTATTATTTCTGCTATGCGCCATATAATATCAAATGAAAGATATTCAGATGTTACTATAGCATCCATTGATATTACTTCTTCTGTTGTAGATTCGGTTTGCAAGGACGATTATGTTCTTTCTATCTACAATAATGAGTTATATATACAATCAGCCTGGAATGATGATTGTCTTTATATGAATGAAGCAAAATTTACGATTTGTCAGTCCGGAACACCAGATTACATAATAAAAAATGTTATAAAATGTGGAACTCCGGTAAAAATATGCATTTAAGTAGAATATAATAATTTACTATTGACAAATTCAGGTTTATGTGCTATAGTATAGTTACAAACAAACGAGATATATAGGAACGGAAGTTACGAAGCAATTCATAACTTCCCACTCCTATTTTTAAGTAGAATAAAATAAATATTGCAATGCGGATTAGAGCAGTGGTAGCTCGCTTGCCTCATAAGCAAGAGGTCGAGGGTTCAAATCCCCCATCCGCAACTCGCCTTTTTATGTTTTGTCCTATTATTTTTGTAGTGGGTGGCAGGGTTGAATAACATAAATTTCGGCTCTGTCATTTACATAATGAGTGTATAGCACAGTCTGGTTAATGCAATGGTCTGCAACACCATGATCGTTGGTTCAAATCCAACTATGCTCTTTTCAAGCACAAACAGCAATTTTCTTATTGTATTGGATATTACTCATAATAATATGGTCACAGTGCTTAGAGACACATACAGCAAAATTCTATATAACCAAAATGTCAAGTTATTTAGGGTGAATAAAGTGTCTAGTTTAAGGTCTAATAGCATAATGGTTAGTGTGCCGGACTGTCTCTCCGGTTATCAGGGTTCGATTCCCTGTTAGATCGTTCTGGGGCGTTGGACAAGCGGCTAAGTTACAGCCCTTTCACGGCTGCGAGATGGGTTCGATTCCCATACGCCCTGTTTAAAGGCATATAGTTTAATGGTAGAATATCCGGCTCCAACCCGGAGGATCAGAGTTCGAGTCTTTGTGTGCCTGTTGCATAATATATTATGAAAAATAAAGGTAGATTCCAGATACCTCGTAGCGGAAATACTGGCGGGTATAATTAACGATATGAATTATAGGTCTTTGTGATTTGTACTTAATAGAAAATCATTTAGGATTGTTAAGGTTCTAAGCCATACAGACTGGCTTCAAGGATAGCTGTCCATCTTAACATTTATACGGGGGAGTAACCCAGCGGCGAGGGTAGCGGTCTGTAAAACCGTGACAAAGAAACATCGTAGGTTCGAGTCCTACCTCCCCCATTTCGGGAAGTTAGCTCAACTGGTAGAGCATTAGGTTGAAGCCCTAAGTGTAAGTGGTTCAACTCCACTACTTCCCACTTAATCTAATAAAGCCCTTATAAAAAGGCATATGAGGTATATATGAAATGGTGAAGAAAACATAATTATAGACATATAGCTTAATGGATAGAGTTCACGACTACGAATCGTGTGATATAGGTTCGATTCCTATTATGTCTGTTTTGCCCGTATAGTTCAATGGAGAGAACATGGCTCTTCTAAAGCTATGATCTTGGTTCGATTCCAAGTATGGGTGCTTATTTTTGGAGAGGTGGCAGAGTTGGCTTATTGCACCAGTCTTGAAAACTGGCAACCGTCAGAGATGGCGGTTCGTGGGTTCAAATCCCACCCTCTCCGCTTATTATATGTGGTTGTAACAGTACGATCAATCAAATTAGCCACGTCATCATTGTTGACTCTTTAAGGATATTGGATTTATAGACTGATATGTGATGGTGTCTTGCTTGGAGAATCGGGAGTGCAAGCATATAGTATGACTGGGGGTGTAACTCAGTTGGTAGAGTAACCGGCTTTTAACCGGTAAGTCGTGAGTTCGAGCCTCACTACACCCACTAAGGAGTAGTAACCCTAATTGGTAAGGGAGCAGTTTGCTAAACTGCCAGTAACCGTTTGTCGGCGTGGTGGTTCGAGTCCACTCTATTCCGTTTTATTTTAATTTTGGAATATAATTCAATGGTAGAATGCCTCTCTGATACGGAGGTCACATAAGTTCGATTCTTATTATTCCAATTTAGACACATACAGCAACTTTTGATTTAATTTTTTCTATTATATTTTGAACAATTACAAAACAACAGAAAACACAAAAGAATAGTTACCTTTCAGACTATTTTTTCAAATCAAAGAACGTGTCTAGTGGCTCTTACAGCAACTTCAAGTATGTAGAATATTAAAAAATTAACATTCATTAAGGATAGCTTTGTTTCCGCCATCGAAGCTATAAATACTAATTTGAGCCTAGCGAAAGTCGCATACAGCAATTTAATATACTTACTGAAAAATTAACATATAATGCTTATTTTAAATCTATTTTTGTAATATTTTTGCGTATCTTTCAATTTCAGCGACTTGTATTTTTTATCCATCTGCCATGTGTAGATAGGAAATCTGATTTTGGCATAGCTATTATCAGTTTTTAATGCCCTGTAGTCCAATGGTAGAACGGCAGACTGTTAATCTGTATGTTGTGGGTTCGATCCCCACCGGGGCAGTTTATTTTGAATAGGGATATGGTGTAATTGGTTAGCACATGAGACTTTGACTCTCATGATATCAGTTCAAATCTGGTTATCCCTGTTATGCAAATGAAGATATTTGTTAAATTATAGAACGGAATTACCTTTAAGAGATGTTGAAAAACATCTCTTTTTTATTGTAATTTTGGAGGTAATTTTATGGTAAGCATATATAAATTTACAAATATTCATAATGGTATGGCGTATATTGGTCAAAGTACAAATATTAAAAGAAGATATAATCAGCATAAAAATGTGGATCACGAATCTACTATTTTTCATGATGCCATCAGAGAATATGGTTTTGATTCATTTACTTTTGAAATCATAGAAGTTTGCGAACGAAGCGAACTTAATAGTAAAGAAGTTTTTTATATCAAAAAATATAATACATTATATCCAAACGGTTACAACAAATCTCCGGGTGGTCAAATTGGTAATCCAACAAAGCTCTCATCTATCAAGGCTGTTACTGAGATAATGGACTTATTGAGAAATACAAAAATGACTAATATCGAAATAGGTGAATTGTACTGTGTTTCAGATCAAACAATATCAGATATAAATAATGGCAAAATTTGGTATAACGATAAAGTTAGCTATCCAATTAGAAAGCCAGTACGAATAGAAAAACAATATTGCAAGAAATGTGGTAGTGAATTATATTCATATAATATATCCGGAATATGTTGCAAATGCTTACATTCTTTTAAGCAACAACCGCCTATTTCAAAACATGAACTTGAGAAATTATTGTTTGACCATTCATTTGTATATGTTGGCAAATTATTCAATGTAACTGATAATGCCGTAAGAAAGTGGTGTGATAAATATGGCTTACCACGCCATTCAAAATATTATAAATGCAGTTATGTATAATTACTATGCTGATAAACTCAGTATTCGACCTCGATTCTGAGTGTCGGCTTGGCTAGGTATAGGATAATGGAAATCCGCTACATTTGGGATGTAGACATTGTAGGTTCGAGTCCTACTACCTAGATTATTAAGTGCGTGTGGCGTAATTGGCAGGCGCAATAGATTTAAGCTCTATTATCTTAATGATGTGAGGGTTCAAGTCCCTCCACGCATATTTTAATATTTTTGCCTGGTTGGTGGAATTGGCAGACACGCCAGATTCAAACTCTGGTGGGAAACCGTAAGAGTTCAAATCTCTTACCAGGCATGTAGCACATAGTTTTTCTATGTGCTTTTTTATTGCTTATATGGATGATTGCTGGAATTGGAATACAGGCATGACTAAGGATCATGTGCCGAAAGGCATTGTGGGTTCGATCCCCACATCATCTACTACCACTTATACGTGGGAAAAAGGAGTTTTACATATGGGACAGACAAAAGAGCAAATTGTAAAAAAGTCATTAGCATCTGAAATGTCTTTGAATGCCGATGCTAAAGTCGGAAAAATTGAACCTGTTTCAGATGGTCGTAAGGAATATATTTGTCAGACTTGTGGTAAGTCCTACAAACGAAGAAAGGGTAATTTCTCTCCTTCTAAATCTCCTATTTATGCTGGAACTGATGGCTACCTGAATACTTGCAAAAATTGTGTGGATAATCTTTTTACACAATATACGGAGTTTTTTGGTGGAAATGAGGAACGTGCCATTGAAAGGATATGTCAGCTTTTTGACTACTATTTTAATGAAAGCGCACTTGCAGCCTCAAAGAAAATCAGCGAAGATCGAAGTAGAATTTCTGTCTATATCAGTAAAATTCAATTAAAACCGCATATCGGAAAAACATATAGTGATACTTTGCTTGAAAATAAGCAGAATCCAATTGATTCTATGGAAGATACCGTTGAATACGGTGATATAGATTCCGCACAGTTAAAAAAGGCTGTAAGTGTGTGGGGCTTTGGATTTCAAAAGGAAGAATATTCTATTTTGAATGATATGTTTGATGATTGGAAATCCAGAGTTGTTGTTGATAGTAAGACTAGGGAAACCCTTGTTAGGGAACTTTGTATCATCAAATTACAAATGAATTTGGCATTACGTGACAATGCAGTTGATCTTTACACCAAATTGATGAAAACGTATCAGGACACTATGAAATCTGCGAATTTGCAGCCACTTCAGGAAGATGCGAATGATAAGAACGGTGAAAAACCTATTGGTGTTATGATCAAAATGTTTGAGAATGAACGTCCTATTCAGAAATGTAGACCAGAATGGGAAGATGTAGATGGTATTGTGAGATATATCACTATATATTTCCTTGGTCACTTATGTAAGATGTTGAAAATAAATAATCGCTACTCTTCTCTTTATGAAGAGGAAATGGCGAAATACAGGGTTGAAGTTCCAGAATTGGAAGAAGCCGATGACGAAGATATATTTAATTACATCATTGGTGGCGGTGAGTAAATGGCTCAACCCGAAAAAATGACAAAAGACTCAAAATATAAAAAAGTAATGGAAGGTTTGGATGTATGGACTGCCTTTTATAGAGCAAATCCAGTACGTTTCCTTATTGATTACTTTGGTATGGAGTGGATTCGTCCGTTTCAGCAAGTAATGATTACTTTCATGTTCAGATACACTTACTTTATGACTATTGCGAGTCGTGGCATGGGTAAGTCCATGATTGTTGCAGCATTTCTTTGTGCATACTGTACTTTATATCCTGGTGTGCAAGTATGTATTGCTGCCGGTCAACGTGGACAGTCTATCAACGTCTTGAATAAGATTGTTGAAGAATTTATGCCAAAATCTCCTAATCTTAGGAATGAGATATCGAAAGTAAATACTTCTCCAGCAGAAGGTTTTATACATTGGAAAAATGGCTCTATCATTAAAGTTGTAACAGCTAAAGACTCTGCTCGTTCTGCCAGAGCTAATATCATCATAATGGACGAGTTTCGTATGATTGATAAAGGCGTACTGGACAAGGTATTGAGAAAGTTTAAAGCTGGACAGCGTAGACCTGGATTTTATGATCGTCCAGAATACAGCGATAAAGTCAAAGAAAATAAAAAGAAATATCCAAAAGAACCTAATAAAGAGATTTATTTAAGTAGTGCATATTACAAGTACCATTGGTCATGGGCGAAATTCAAAGCGTTTTTCAGTGCCATGATTAAAGGTGAAAGTTATATGGTTGTTGGTTTCCCGTACCAACTCCCTGTTTCCGAAGGTTATTATCCTGAAGAACAGATTCGTGAGGAAATGCAGGAAGATGACTTTGATAGTATCGCATGGTCTATGGAAATGGATTCATTATTCTTTGGAAGTTCTGAAAAGGCATTCTACAGTTTTGAATCTATTGATAGAATCAGGAAAATTCAAAGAGCTATTTATCCAAAACCTTATTATGCTTTGCTGAATGATTCTAAGTATAAATTTGAGCCTAAGAAAAACGGAGAAATCCGTTTATTGGCAATGGACGTTGCAACGCAGGGAGGATCAAAAAACGATGCTACCTGTTTTGTTGTTATGCAACTTATTCCGACAACGAATAATCAGTACATCAGAAATATCGTGTATGTCACAACACTTGATGGTGGTCATACTTTTGACCAGGCTTTAAAAGCGAGAAGATTATTCGATGACTTTGAATGTGACTATATAATTGTTGATACTAATGGTGTCGGTATTGGTGTATATGACAACCTTGTAATAGAACAGGTTGACGATGACCGTAATATAGTTTATCCGGCGTGGACATGTATCAACGATAAGGGAATGGCTGAAAGGTGTAAAGAACCTGACGCACCCGAAATTATATACAGTGTAAAAGCTACTGCAAAGTTCAATTCTGAAGCGGCAGTATATCTTAGAGACTGTATAAAACGTGGTAAGCTGAGACTTCTTATAAATGAGGTTGACGCAAATGACATCTTGAATAAGAGTAAGGCTTATCAAAATTTATTGGTTGAAGAACAAGCATTATTCCAAGAGCCTTTTTATCAAACAACTGCCATGATTAACGAGATGATAAATCTTGACTACACTCAGACAGATGGAAAGATAAAAGTTATAGAAGCGTCTGGCATGAGAAAGGATAGATACTCTGCTATCTCCTATGCTAATCATATTGCCAATGAGCTTGAAAGAGATATGCGTAATATTGAGGATGAATATGGATTTTCAACCTTTATAAATTGATGGGAGGTATTGGAAATTGCCAGAACAGAATAATGTAGCCAGAAAAAATGGCAACAGAACAACCGGCAGAAAAAAATATAAGCCGAAAGTTGTTAAGAATAATGTAGAGACAAATGCGTTTGCATACAATACTACTCTACCTTATGTATATTCTGTGTTGGGCGATTATCTTGATTCATCTCCACATAACATCAAAGAAATCCGTGAATACTCACGGAATCCCCAATATTATAATCGAGAACTTCGAGACTTAGCTTGGTGGGCGTATAACACTAATGGAAGTGTAAAGGCTGCTGTTAATTATATATGTTCAATGCACACTCTTGATAAGGTGATCGTGTGCAAAAATAGAAAATCAAATCACCAACGCCCAAGAAATTTTGAAAATAACCGTCTTAAAATGTTGTCTGTGTTGGACAAAATAAATTATAAGCAGCATATACGAGATAATTTGATGAAGAATGCGAATGACGGTACTGCATTCTATTATTTTGAAACTGGCAAACGACCAGTAAATAATGCTAAGTTTTTATCTGATTATGATATTGCAAATATTGTGGAGATAAATGAAATGGGACTGGATGTTTCCATTATTGCTCTCCCTGTAGATTGGTGCAGAATTTGTGGAAGGGTAAGTAACCGTTATCGTTGTGCATTTAATTTAAGATATTTTGATCAGTTTACAGAAAGTGAGCGAAAAGCCAGATTACAGGCTATGCCAAAAGAAATTAGAGACGGTTGGCAAAAATATGATTCAAAGCATAATGTCAACAGTCCGTGGCTTGTATTAAACGATACAAAAACGATTATTACTAAGGTGAATGCATCAATAAATCAGCCTTGGGGTGTGCCAATGGCTGTTACTGCCTTTGACGATATCTTATATGCTGAATATTTTGTTAATACCAAACGTACTGTTTTGGATAATATAAATAATCAGATTATATATATGACATTTCCAGAAGGAAAGGAAAAAGGTACGTCATCACTTTCAAAAGATCAGCAAAAAGATCAACATGAAAAAGTGAAAGATGCGGTAATCAATCGAAAGAGTCAATCTGGTATATCATTCTTCTCTCTTGCCAGTGGCACAAAGCTGGACAAGATGGATGTTGACATTGGGATTTTTGATGAAAAGAATGAATCATCTATAAAAAATAATGTTCCGGCGGATCTAGGTATGAGTTCCGCCAGCCTTGATGGTAATACAAAAGGTAATTATGCAACAGCTTCTCTTAATCTTGAGTTGGTTGCAAGCCATGTTTATACATGGATTGAAAACTTTATGGCAGAACTTAACAAATGTATAAATGCGAACATTATAAAAGATTCTTCATGTATTGTGAGCTGTTATATTCTCCCTACTACTTTTGCGAATAGGGACAAACAGGTTCAATACATGAAAGACTTGTATTCCAATGGTAAGGGTTCTTTCCTGGCATGGGTTAGTGCAACTGGATTTGATGCAGATGCATATACCTCACTTATGGATTATGAGCTTGAAATAGATATGGAAAATAAATATCCTGTCCATGCTACTTCATATACAATGAGTAGTAAAGATAATGATTCCGGAGATAACAATGGTGGGCGAACTCCGGTAGATAACCCAACAAACGAAAATACAGTACAATCACAATCTTCTGGTTCTAATTCCAATCCTAAACCAAGTACAGAATAAGGAAGGAAGATTATGACAGAATTAAGTGCTGTTAAATACAAATCTGTCTTTGTTCCTGGTATTGCAAGAAGATTATTGAAAATGGGACATCCTATTTATGACATTAAGCCAAAAAAGGAAAACCCAGATGCTTCAATATTTATTTTTGCAGAAACAGAGGAATTTAAGAAAGATTTCGTATCTGTCAAGGATGCATTAGATAAAGATGCGTCTAAAGATAATGTTATTCATTAAATTGGACACTGAGATGTGTTCTTTTTATTGCAATAAATAAATACAAAGGTGGTAAACAATATGAAAATTCAAGAAAGATTCTTAGAAATTTCGCAAGCCACCAATCCAAATGGTCGTAGAAAAGTCAAACTTGCTTTGCATGAAATCTACCCAGATAGAACCCAATGGAATAGAAACGGTATTACTTATCTGGAGCAGTACACACGAGACAATGCGGATAGCGTGAAAGGTATGCCGCTATGTGCGGAATTTCTTGACGATGACAAAGATATTCCGTATGGACATGGATTGACTGGACATATAAAGAGTATGCCAGTATTTGAAGATTCTGTACAGGTTGGCGTGTGTGAAGATTGGTCTATTGAAGATATTGAAATTGAAGGTGAGACACATAGATGTTTATGTGCCACAGGCTATATTAACGAAGGTAGATATCCGAAATTTGTGAAATGGATTGAGGATCAAGTTGCAAATGGTGAGACTCTTCGTGGCAGCGTTGAATTTGTCGGTACAAAAGACAATGACGGCGAAATAATTTATGACGGTGGTTGGAAAGAAGAAGGTCGTGTTCCTATGATTTATGATTATAGTGGATATTGTATCTTATCTGTAAAACCTTCCGATCCATCAGCAATATTGATTGAACTAAATCAGTTCAAAAATAATTTGGAGGATGTCGAAATGAATGAAGAAATGAAAAACGCTTTTTCTGATTTAAAATCCGAAGTAATTTCAGCTTTTAAAGAGACAAGAAAAGCTGAAATGAATGAAGAAATTTCTTCTCTTGAATCCAAAGTAACTGAGTTAAATGCAAAGATTGCAGAACTGAATACTCAGATTGAGGAAAAGGATAAAGAAATCGAAGAACTGAATCGTAAATGTAATGAGGCTAATGCGGAAGTTGCAAAAAAGGATGAAGAAGTAAATTCAAAAGTTGAAGAGCTTAATTCTACTATTGCAGAAAAAGACGCAGAGCTTAATGAAATGAAGAAAGCTAATAGAGTTGCGGAGCTTAATCAGGCACTCTCTTCTTTTACAGATGAAGAAAAAAATTATGCAAAGGAAGAAATAGATGCTTTCAATGCTGATCCGTTTTCTGTAGAAATCAATCAGATTACAACAAAAATTGAATCTACATCTTACAGAAAAATTCGTGAAGATCAGAAAAATAAAAATCTTGAAGCAAACTCAATGAAAGACGAATTTGATGGCATTATATCAACAGTCGATCCGATTGTTAAGGACGATAATACTGTCGAAGATTTTGATTGTTTTGCCTAAGTAGAATTAAATAATCGGAGGACAATGCAATGTTAAAATTCAGAGAAATTGGTACATATAAAAATGCCGTAAACATTGGTTTCTGCACAGCAGAAGTAATTCTGAAAAACGGTAATGTAGTAACCTATGATGTTGCGACAAAGAAAGCTGCCCTTCCTACAACTGGTAAAGAGGAAGGAATTGCTATCGTAATGAATACAATCGACAAGCCAGAAATTCTTGAGCCGAATGATTTCACTATTGAAATCGGTGAAAATCCACGTCTCTTCACTCTCGCTTCACTGAAAGACAGAGTTCTTGATATGGATATGGATCAGGTTACTGGCACTTATGCAGATATTGCAGTAGGTGACTTCCTTGTTGCTGATACAGATGGAAAACTCAAGGTTGTTCCAAAAGCAACAGGTGTAGCTGATTACAAAGAATATCTTGTCGTAATCGAAAAGACAAATTACAACGCTGAAGGTCTGGCTGCTCAAGTAGTTATTGCCTAAGTTGTATAAAATAAATGGAGGAAACTAAAATGAGTAGAAATATTTTAGAGTTAAATACTTCTATTGAGATGGTTAATACATCAAAAGATAATGTTACCATCAAGGACGAAGTTAAGTTTAAACAGATGGTAGAAATCTGTTCTGCTCTTTTTGCCGGAAATGATGCGGATAAATTCGGAAAACAGAAAGATGCTGTTGTAAAGAAACTGGCAATTCTTGGTGATGCCGCACAGAACGGCGATATGAAAGCAAGAGCAGAAATTAATACAATCGTAAAATTCATGGTTGAGCCGAAGCTGCTTGAAGCTATGAAAGTGTTTGATTTCCTTGGAAATTACCATGAGCTTGCTTACCACGAACAGCCGAAAGTAAAAACTTACAATTACGAGAATATTGATGCTCGTCTGCAGGCTTCAAATTCTGATGTAAGTTTTGCTGGACGTAATTGGATGGAATACCCAGTTGCAACAAGAACTATTTCCGCTGGTATGGCTATTGATTACCGTGAACTTGCTTCTGGTAACTTCGATGGTTCTGTAGCAGAGGAAGCTGCTCAGGTTCAGATTGATATGAACAATAAAGCTGTTGCTTATGTTCTTGGTGTTCTGAAAAATTCCCTCGCAAACAACACAAAATATGTAAAGAACTATTCTACATATACTGGAACTGCACCTACACAGGCACAGGTTGACAGCCTTGTTGCAAAAATGCGTAAAATGGGTAAAGTTGCTATTCTTGGTGACTTCGCCGTTCTTTCTGCAATTTGTGATTGGAATGGTTATAAAACCGTAGGAGATACAAAACTTCCGTTCTATACTCCTACACAGGTTGATGAAATCGCCAAAGCTGGTCTTAACGGTTTCTATAAGGGAACTTCACTCGTAGAGCTTGAAAATCCTTACAACTACACAAAACCGCTAGCTGATAAATCTGGATTCGAGACTTACTATGCAGACGATGAACTCTACTTCACTTCTGCTGGTAATAAATCTCCGCTGCACATTTTCAGACGTGGTGGTATCACTACAATGCAGGGTACAGATGTTGAGACTGGTACTATCAAAACTCGTTTCGATATGGAAATTGGTGCTGATGTTACCAAAGGTCGTGAGTTCGAGATTGGTATGATGGCTAAAAGTGTCTAATACATTTTGAGTTGACAAAAATAATTATTTATAGTGGGCGGTAGCAATATCGTCCACTATTATCATATAAGGAGAAAGTCATGGAAAAAGATGTAGTTGTTGAAAACATTACAGAGAAAAAAACTGTCAAGCCGAAACGTGCCACTGCAAAAGCTGTTAAAACACGTACTGTTGATGATTTAAAACCGTCAGATCGTGTTGAAGTAAGAAATCTTCGTGCTTGGGAACTTAGCTTTATTCCAAGAGACGGAAATGCAGAACAAGTAACAAAAGGTATTCTTATTTACCCAAATCAGAAAACCATGTACAAGTTATCAGAGGTTGAAGATCAGGTAAATAATGGAAATGAACTTTTTTGTGGAATTGATGGATTGGGTGGACATGCTTCTCTCCAAATCGTAGATCCTCTTGTTAGAGAATACGTGTTTGGTGAGCCGACAGATCCTATTCAGCTTACAGTTGATGCAGTAAACGAATTACTTGCATTAGAATCAAAAGTAGCATTCGACAAAAGACTTTCTGAGTTGGTTGTTACAAATTCAGAAAAGAGAATGATTGCAATTATGTGTTCAAACGATGGACTGTTTCCGCAAGTGAATACGGAATATGTTCCATCTTATAAACTTGCTGCTATTGAAAAAATTTCTGGCATCAAGTTGTCGTAAATAAATATTGGAGGTGCGTTTATGACACAATATAAAGAAGTTGTTTCTGCATTTGAATCAATAATAAAGTGCAAATATAAACTTTCTGATTCATTGGTTGAACAATGGTTCAAGAACGCCCTCGGACAATATGAACTCGATATTGAAAGTCTAGGGTATGATCCTATGATTCGAGAATTTATCCAACCGTCACAAGGTTCTGACTCTTTTGAGCCTGACGGGAGATTAAAATACAGTGTGATTATACTGTTGGCTGAAATAATGAAGTCTTACTACATGGAACAAGAAGTAAGGCGTGTTAATCAGCTCAACAATATCATTGGAAAAGATATTAGCCTGAACGGTACTGGTGATACAAAGAAATATACCAAAGAAGAGGCGGATGCAGTCAATGAGAAAATTGCTTACTTTAGTGTAAAACAAAAACCTGCTGCTCTTGTGTAGGAGGTATTTATATTGGCTACAGAATGGTATTTAATGGATCAACCACCTATATATAATGGTGGTTTTGAAGGTGAAGAGTTTTTTGCTTATGCTCAACAGGGATTTCAGGAAATGCTTGATACTACAATGTTGTGCGACAATGTTGAATTTATCAATAGTGATTTTTCTGTGATTGTTCCTGGAAAAGCCGTCATTCAAAGTGTAACACCCGATACTCAAATAGGTACTGAAGATAGACAGATTTTAGTTCCAATAGGGACACTCCAAAAGTTTGCCTATGTTCGATTTGAAGATGATATATGGATTATTGCTTCAGAGCCTAGCAATAATAAATTTTATGAAAAGGCTATTTTAAAACTCTGCCGTAATCATTTGCGTTGGCAGGACACAGTGACGAAAGAAATTTTCGATTACTGGTATTGGTGTGAAGATATTACGAGATATAGTTCTGGTACTTATCTTGGAAATATCATTGTAAAATTTGACAAGCAGTATCATGTACTGCTTCCTATGGATAGTCATACTCAGAAACTACATGATGGTATGAGATTTATCTTGGAATTATCTGATGTTACCCCATTGGTATTTAAACTTACTAAATACGATGGTCTGACTGGTAACAATAAGAATGTAAAACTATTGAATCTTTCATTGACGCAAACTGTGTATGACGAAGATAAAGATAATGTTGATTTGATGATTGCCGATTATTATGAAGAGAAAACTGTATCTGAAGATTTGAGATGCAGAATAGATTTTGAATCAGATGAAATTGCTTTATCATCTTTCGGTGAATTTTATGCAGTGTTCAAAAATGAGTCCGATGAAATAGTGGAAACAGAATTTTCATGGACAATTTTAGATAATGATTTCGATTTAAAAAATCTGATTCTCTCATATCAAGATAACAAAATACGAATTGTTGTAAAAAACAATAAAGATCTCATTGATAAAGATTTTACATTGAATGTAATTTCAAATGATGGTGAAATCTGTGCATCAATGAAGATAAAAATAATTGCTTTATGGTAGGAAAGATTTATGGAAGATTTTGATATAAATTCTTTCAAGTCTAAGGTGATTGACACAATTTTAGAAAACAATGAAATTGTCTATTTGCTTGACAAAGATTATATAGATTGTGGTGGTGGATTACTTTTCAAAAGGCTATTTCCTTTTATGCAAAACCCTAAAACGGTGACAAATACTGCTCCTTTCATTTGCTTTAAGGTTGATCATACAAGTAATCAAAATGCTTATTTGGAAAATATCACTGTTGTTATTTATGTAGTTTGCCACGAAAAAGAAATGACTAAAAAGGTACAGAGCTATGATACCCAAAAAATTAAATCTGGAACGGTAATTGATGTTATCGCTGAAGAAATAAAAAAGGAGTTATCTGGATTAGATACCGAATGGATAGGTGAATTAAAATTGCAATCTAATATAGAAGATGTTCTATATTATGAATATCCATATCGTATGCTTACATTCAGTGCTTATAAGGAATCATATGCACATTACTAAAAATAATATGTACGGGTACCTTTTATATAGTGATCCTTTTCCATACACCAAAGATTTGATTTTATACCCTATTTCGATGAAGGACATACTAAGTTTTGGTGTGTTTAAGTCGAGCATTATTGTCCGGAAAAATTCTATTTTCCCAGTAAAAAAGATAATCAAGATGACATATTTGGATTTTCTATTTTACTGCCACAATAATTTTGAATTGGCAAAAGAGTTTAAAATGCCATTGCTCCCTAATTACTACTCTTTTGCATTTGAACTGTTGAAACTTGTATTTAAAGGACAAGAAGTAAAAGTAAATCTTGTTAAGGGAGGATTTTTGATAAATGGTATTGAAATAACGCCGGATCAGTTTGATGACATTCGGCGTATTATTATACTCCAAAATGGAATTGATTTCGATATTGATGAATTTATCAATAGAGATACCGAAGAGGCTTTATTGAAAGCACAGAATGCTACTGTCGGTAAGGATAGCTCTACATTAGAGGATTATATTGATTCTGTATGCTTAGATATGCATATTTCCGAACAGGAACTAAAGCAAATGCCTATTCGAAAATTTTGGAGGCACGTCAAACGTATCAGTAAACGTGACATATTCTTTATTACGAAATCTGCTGAAAGTAGTGGAATGGTCAAATTTAAAGAGTCTGTTGAATATTGGATGTCTGATATTGAGACGAATGACAAATTCAAAGAAGTTAAGACCGATACACAATCACTCAAAAAGATGATTAGTGGATAGGTATTAGCGATTATTCTATACGGAGGGATTCAATTATGAATACAAAAGGAAAAGAATTTGTTGTATCTGTAGCTGATTTTGCTTTTTACATCAACGATGTTCTGGCTTGTACAGGTACTACAAACTTAAGCTCTTCCATTTCTGTATCTATGCAGGAACAGGCTGTGAATGCCGGTAAGGGTAATCAGAAAGTATTCTCTTATAAATATGGACGTGAGCTTACAGCAGAACTTGAAGCTGCTGACTGGAAACTTGAATATCTGGCTCTCCAGAGTGGTTCTCAGATTTTCAAAGGTATTAAAGACTTCTATAGTCTTAACGAGTGCGTAACTCTCGTAGCTGGTATCGGTACTCTTGGCAACACGCCTATTGATGGTGCAAAAGTTGGTGTTGAGCTTCCTAACGGTACATTTGTTGAAGTAAAGCCCGATGGAGCTACTATCGACCTCACAAATTATAATCTTACTACAGAAAAAGTAAGAGTTACATATCAGTACAATACAATGTCAAAACGTATCACTATTGATGCGGAATCTACACCTTATGTTGGTAAACTTGTTCTTCAGGCAGATAAACATAACAGCAAGAAAGGTAAAGTAGGTACTGTTGAGATCGTCATCCCGGCATATTCTCTTGACGGTAACTTTGACATTTCCTTCACACCAGACGGTGTAGTTTCTACAACTCTTTCTGGTACTGCCCTTGCAGTTGAAGGTGACAAATGTTCTGATGGTGGTGCTGTTTACGCATACATTACAGAAAAAGATAATGACGATACTGAAATCGCCGTATCTGATATTGTAATTGTTGCTCCTGCCACATCAATGAAAGCAAGTGGAACTATGACTCTTTCTGTTGAGGGTATTATTAGTTCTCTTTATGCTCCAATTCAGCTTGATAACGCCGATGTAACATTTAGTGTAACACCAGGCGAAGCTACTGGAACAACTGTTGAGGCAAAAACAGGTAAAGTAACAGCCGGGTCTGCTGCTGGAACTGCAACTGTAAAAGCCGCATACGGTAAGTATGAAGATACAATCGAGATCACTGTAACAAAATAATTTGTCATAATACGGGTGGGTTTTATACCCACCTGTTTTTATAACGAATGAATTGAGGTAGATTGTATGGCTGAAAAAAATATTTTAAATGAAACTGTTCAAGAAAAAGTCAAAGAAAAAGTTGAATCAAAATCTGTAAATAAACCAAAACAGCCACAATATAAAGAATGTGAAGTTTTGGCATACAATGCAAAAAAGAAAACTATCATAGTTTCCTTTAATGGTTTTGGATATGAATTTGAAAATATTGAGAAAAATCCTGGAAAAACTGTTCGTGTAAAACCAACTGGCAAAATTGGAAGTCCAAGTTTCAAACTGGCACTGGTGTAAAACATGTGTAAATATGCATACAGTCAATTTAATGAACGAACACAGAAGGAAATGATCTCGTGTATGTGCGAAAAGAATCATAGCAGTAAGCAACATCTTTGTTTATGTCAACGCTACTGCACCGATAAGGATCGCTATATTCCGCACAACCAAGACAAAATGCATTGTAAATTCTATGAAGATTAGCAAGTGTAGTATCTTTAATTGGTGCTACACTTGCGTATGATACTCATTGAAAAGATTGAAACCAACTTATGTTTTGACTTTTTCAATGGGTATCATTTTTTATCGCAAATTTTGATACACAAAAAATCAATAAATAAGAAAGTAATAATGTGCCACGCACATAGAAAAAGGAGAAAATTGATATGAATATGAAAGAAATCGCTACACTGTTTGGTGTAAAAGAAAAAGATAAATCTATGAAAAACAAGAAAAAAGCCGTAGAAATTATGGGAAAAATTCTTACTTGCCCGAAATGTAAAAAAACAATGAAGTGGATTGAGGGAACAAATGTATGTGTATGTCCTTCTTGCACTTTCACTGTCGGAAAGGAAAAGAACAAGAAAACTTGTAGTGTATCAAAAACACTTCAGGATCGTAGTCGTAAATTCCTGGAAAACAATTACCAGTACATGACTGAAACAGAAAGCAAAGAGGTGTAAATATGAAATATACGTATGAAGCTACATATAAATATAAAGGTGAAGATATGTCATTCAATTTTGTAATGACTCCTTCTTTGACACAGCAAATGGCTGTTGTTGAAAATGTTGTTGATGGAGTTATTAATGATGTAAATGGATATCACCCTATTTTATTTGATTATTTCCTGGCTGTTTCACTTATTGACGGACTGACTGATATAAAACTGCCGCAATCATTTGCTGAAAGTTCTGAGTTTATAACTGAATCAAATATTTTAAAAATTCTGAAGTCAAATATTCAGTATACAGATGTCATTATAAGATCAGCACAAGAAGAAATTGATTTTATTAAGCAGCGTGTAGCGAATAAGTCATCTATTGATGGTCTTGTAGAGTCTCTTACTGTTTTAGTTGATAAATATGGTGGTATGTTTGACGGAATGGATGTAAATGCTGTTACAGACAATATCGCTAAGATCGCCACAATGTCAAACATGTCAAAACCAGAGATTATCGAAAATATTCTGAAATTTGAAAAGAAAGATAAAACTGATACTGAATCTAACTAGGAGAAGAGGGTAATTTTACTACCCTCTTCTATTTTTTAGGCGAAAGGGGTTAGTTAATTATGCCGAGAAAAACTGTTTATAACCAAATCACATCAGATGAATCAATTAAGAGAATAAATCCAAAGAACAAAGAGCTGTGTTCTGACTTTTTGGATTATCTTGCTTCTGTTGGACGTGCGCCATCCACTATCAATGGTTATCGCAACGATTTGGAAATTTTCTTCTGTTGGAATCTTGAATTTAACAACAATAAATTCTTTATAGACATTAAGAAAAGAGAACTCACAAAATTTCAAGGATATGCGCTTAATGAGTGGGGTTGGAGTCCAAAGAGAATCCGCCGTGTAAAATCAACCATCAGTAGCATGTCAAATTATATAGAAGATATTCTTCAAGACGAGGATGATGAATTTGAAAACTTCCGTTCAATTATAGGTAAAATTGAATCCCCATCTAATGAGGCGGTCAGAGACAAAACTATTTTGCCAGATGAAGAAGTTGATAAATTCCTGGATAAATTGGTATCTGAGGGTAGATATCAACAGGCTTGTGCTTTTGCGTTGGCTGCAATGAGTGGCGCAAGAAAATCTGAGCTTCTTCGTTTTAAAGTTGAATATTTTAGCCCTGAGAACGTGCAAATTGAAGGGGCTTTATATAAAACTCCGAAAATCAAAACAAAGGGACATGGTAAGAACGGAAAACAGATCAATAAATATGTCCTGTATGATTTCAAAAAATATTTGGATCTCTGGATGGAAGAACGTGAAAGACTTGGTATTGAGAGTGAGTGGATTTTTGTACATAAATGTTCTGACGGTTCTTATGAACAAATGAAAGTAAGTACCCTCGATAGTTGGGCTAACATATTTTCAAAAGAACTTGGTGTCGATTTTTACTGGCACTGTATGAGACATTATCTTACTACCAAGATGAAAAAATATAATATTCCAGATCATGTAATTAAAGAGTATTTCCAATGGAACTCTGTAGAAATGATTGGAATATATTCAGATCTTGATGCTTCTGATGACTTCGCAAAATACTTTAATAAATACGGCATGGTTGAAGGAAAGTCAGGATCAATTTCTGATATTTAATTTTTGCTATAAGATAAATCAAATAAAGGAGAACACAATGATAGTTGCGAGTAGTATGGCGGAACTTGAGAAGTTAATAATGGATAAAATATATGCTGCTATGAGTGTTGCTAGAAGTAAATCAGAACAAGACACGAAAATTGAGGTTCAATCATTCTACTCTCAAGGCTCTCCTACAATATATAAACGAACTGGAAATCTTGGAAACAGTGTACAGGCAAATGGAGCAAGTCGTGGTGGGCGGTCAGTTGAGTTCACTGTATGGTTAGATCAAGGAATGTCATATAACGTCCCAAACCCAGACTTTACTTCAAGAGGATTTCCAAGTTATTTTACAACGCCTGAAATATTCCAAGCCGCAGAAAGTGGATCTGCTGGTGTAAAAGGTAAGCCAGGATTTTGGGCGAGATCATTCGAAAAAATAAAATCTGATACCGATGATGCATTAAGCATGTACTTTACGAGAACTTAGGAGGTGGTATTGTGTCAGATTTTTTAGCTAAAATTACAGCGCAGCTTGATATGGCTCAAGCTGAAGGAAAAATGAACGCTTTCCTAAAGGATCGCAAGGTAAAAGTAGATGTTGACTTAAATACCGGAAACGTAAATATAAATAATTTAATCAGCCAGATAAAATCACAATTTCAAAGTGTCGGACAGACTGCCGGTACTAATCTTGCAAACTCAATCAATAGTGGTTTAGGAAAAATTAATGTACAAAATGCTGCTTCACAGATAGCAAATTTACAACGTACATTGAAATCAATGAATTTCAATACTACTTCTATTGATGCTGTTACTAAAAATTTACAACAGATGGAACTTGAAGTAACAAAAGTTACTACAAGAATGAACGGTCAAAATCTTAATGTGCGTGTTGATGGTATTGACCAAATGGGACGTGCCGTAAGTGTAATAAAAGAATTTGATGCTGAGTCTGGCAGAATGCAACGAACTAGCGAGACAGTTTCTCAGTCAATAAAGAAAATGTTTACAGATGCAGACGCTTCTAAATTATCTGCTAGTATTTCTACCCTTGATGCAAACTTTGTAAAACTAAAAGGTTCTGTGAATCAAGAATCTACTGCTCTCTCAAAACTGAAGCAGGATTTAGCCGGGATAAGCAATATCAAAGGACTTGATAATCAGCAAAGAGAATTTGAAAGAATTACGCAAGAAGTAAATAGGTTAAGTGTTGCTTATAAGGAGGCAAAATCAGAAGCCGCTTCTGTTGCCGCCACCCAACAACTTTTAACCGGGAAAAATGTTTTAGGCAATCAGATTGAGACTTGGATGAACCGTAATACCAAAGCAGCAAAAATTTACGGTGCACAACTTGAAGCACTTAAAACCCAATTACAGTCTGTACAGAATGGAAATCAATTAAATGCTGTTTCGAATCAGTTCAAAGAAATTCAGTCTGCTGCTGCAGCTTCTGGAAGTTTAGGAAATTCTGTAATTGGTCAGCTTATTGGGAATATAACTAAATTAAGCCCACTTTTCGGTATGGGCTATATGATGAATACTGGTATTAGAAGCGTAAAAAGTGCCATTAATTCAGTTTATAATCTTGATACTGCGCTCGTTGATTTGCAAAAAACCACCACAATGAATAATACGGATTTGGAATCATTCTATTCTAATGCAAATGGAATTGCAAAAGAAATGGGTGTTTCTACTGAAGAAATTATTAATCAGGCTTCCGCCTGGTCGAGACTAGGATATAGCTCTAAAGATGCCGCTGAGTCAATGGCGAAACTTTCATCACAGTTCGCTGCTATTTCTCCAGGAATGGATGTAGATACCGCAACCGATGGTTTAGTATCTATTATGAAAGCATATGACGTAGATGTTGATGATGTACTTGATGGCGTAATGTCAAAAATCAATATTATTGGTAATACTGCTGCTACATCTAATGCCGATATTGTAAATATGCTTACAAGATCATCTTCTGCTATGGCAGAGGCTAACAACTCTCTGGAAGAAACAATTGCATTGGAAACTGCCGCTGTTGAGATCACCCAGGATGCTGATTCTGTAGGAACTGCTTTCAAAACAATTTCCATGAGAATACGTGGATATGACGAGGAAACAGAATCTTACACAAATGATGTAGAAGTATTAAATGGTAAAATTGCAGATCTTACAAAAACAGCTTCCAATCCAGGTGGTATTAGCTTATTTACAGATGAAACAAAAACAGAGTATAAATCAACATACCAGTTGCTTGAAGAAATCAGTGAAATATATGATGAACTGACAGACAAGCAGCAGGCACAGCTTCTTGAGGCATTAGCCGGAAAAAGACAGGGACAGATAGTTTGTCCATATGTACAGAAATGTGCATAAAAGTATTTATTTAATTGCAGGTAATGTGTAAAGCCTTACACCACAATAGCGGAGATAATCACGCTATGATGGGGCGAAAGCAGAAAAAACGTAAGGATGATACATGGTCAAAAGCCTAAATATCGTATTTACTAATTTTTTATAAATTAGGAATTGCTGCTCTTGCATCCAAGTACCCTAACGTACCCCGTAGATCATACGGTACATGAGACGAGGGTAAAGGTTCATCGACTATTCCCAGTAATGGGGCTTTAGAATACCAATAGGTTATAAAATAAAAGTGGAAATCTTGAATACTAAAGCCATAAGAAGTACGGCACAAACAAAGGTGTGGGTGAAATTCCCTTGAATGGAAAAGGTAAACCCCTCTCCTACTATTTTGGAAGGGTGGAGAAATAGTCATAGCGTCATGTGAAAGCATGAGGTTTTATTAGTCGTTAAAAGGAAAAAATAAATGAAAAAGTTTGATAAAGAATATAGAACTCAATATACCAAAGAGGTTCAGTTTTTGAAATCTGTTGGTATAGACTATGTTTTTGTGAAAAAAGAGAATGGAATAGACACATATAAATTTGAGAAAACGTCAGAGCTGTTTAAAGCACTGGCATTTTTTATACTTAATTTGAAAAATGATTGATGATAGGTGATTGAATTTGAGAAGATTTACAGAAGAAGAAATACACTCCATTTTGGAGTATGTGTTAGAAAAGATATACATGAGTTATACCATTCCCTATATGGGAAAGGAAACAATACTCCAGAGCAATGGAATATATTTGTAAAGAGTTTAAAAGACGGAAAATATAACGATAAAATTACATTATAAAATAAAACGACTAATAAACGGTGGGTGTTGTGAACCCACTTAAAGTACTGAAATAGTAGCTGCAACTATCAAAAACTTCGACGCTGCTCGTGAAGCAATGGATAATATGTCTCACTCTGCTGGAGATGCGGACAAAGAAATGGCAACAATTCAACAGTCACTTGAATACAAAGTCAATGCTTTAAAAGAGACAGGTGTCGGAATCGCACAAAATCTCTTCCAAAGAGATGATATGAAATCTGTTGTTGATGGGCTTACAAGTGTACTTGAAGTCATCGACAAATTTACTGAAAAACTTGGTTTATTTAAGTCCGTTGCTGTTGGTGGCGGATTAATTGTTGGAATAAAGAGCATCGTTTCCGCATTTAAAACACTTGGAGGAATGGGAACTGTTTTAGGTGCAACCTTCGGAACAACTGATGCTATGTTGCAGGTTTTAACGACAGCATTTCCAAGACTTGCTTCTGTCGTTACTGCCACTTCTGCCGCTTTTGTTGCTGCTGGTGGTGGAATTAAAGGTGCAATTTATGGTATAGGTGCAGCAATATCAGCTCAACCATTTATGCTTATAGCAACAGCATTACTTGGAGTAGTTACTGCAGTTGGCGCATATAGAAGATCCATAGAGCAAGCAGTAACGTCTGCTAAACAAGCTGGAAGTGAATGGGAAGAAAACAACTCATCTATTCAATCTCAAATTGATCGGATTACGGAGCTTAGAACCGCTTTAGATTCTGGCACTCTGACAGAACAAGAAGCTGCGAATGCAAAAAGTGAATTGCTTTCAATCCAAGAATCATTAACAGAATCATATGGTAATCAAGTAGCTGGAATTGATCTTGTAAATGGTTCTTTGACAGAACAGATTGCATTACTGGATCAGGTGAACGAAAAACAGTCCCAAAGCTTCCTGAATGAAAACAAAAAAGGCATTGACAAAGCTCAGAAAGAGATGGAGAAAAATCGTCATACATATTTGGGTCGATTCTATGATAATGGATCAGAGGAATCCGAAGCAATTAAGAAATCCATTAAGAAGCTTCAGGAAACTTATGGGGAAGATGTATTTAAGCTGGACAGTGCAGACGGAATCACGATGGATATTCAGTTTAATGCGGATGCTTCTACGGCAAAAGACGCTTTGAATGATTTCATGACTGAGGTTTCCGGTATTGAGGATCAGTTTGGTGAAACGGATGTAACCGATCAGCTTGCTAACAATGCAGCATCCGGTCTGACAAAAGCAAAGGATGTTCTCAGTGAATATCAGGATATTTATAAACAGGCACAGGAAGCAGAGATGATATCCGATGATAAGTTGTATAAATCCGGTGATACGGAACAGAAAGCTTCCAAGTGGATTTCAGACTATGCAAAAGCGGTTGAGGACTATAACAATGCGATTTCTGATGGAGATAACAGTAAGATTACAGAAGCATCCCAGAAATTCTCAGAACTGGATGGCACAGTAAACGATCTGGTGAAGAATACAGGCATGTCCGCTTATGCAGATCAGGTAAAAGAAATCCGGGACGAGCTGAATGAGACAGCCATTGCCAATGATAAGTTCACGAAAGCTGTGAATGGCAGTGATACCAGCAAGTTTGGAAAATCCATCTCCGAGAATGCGAAAGCACTGAAGGATATGAACCTTTCAGATACAGATTTCCGGTATGCTTTTGAAACCGATGGCGTACAGGAGGGTGAGGATCAGATCAATGCTCTGGTACAGGCTGCCTTAGATGCAGGTGTTATCAGTGATACTTCCGCATCCAGTGTGGCGAATCTTGCCAGTATGCTTGCAGAGCTGGGCGTAATCTCTTCCAGTACCGGATCTTCTCTGGATGAAGCAGCAGATTCCATCGGGGATATCAGTGAAAGGATTGATAAAGCCAGTGCAGCATTAACCGGAATCCAGAAAGCGGAATCTGTTCTGGATGCACAGAGTACCGGAAAATCTATCTCTCTGGATGATTTTAACTCAGACGAGCTTGCAGATTATACTTCCGCTCTGGAATATAATAATGGAGCCTTGCAGTTGAATGCAGAGAAAGTACGGGAATTACAGAAAGCTAAAGCTGAGGAACAGATCCAGACCAACAATAGCCAAAAAGCAGAAAAACAGAATCAGTACATGCAGAACATTGCACAGATCGAACAGCTTCAGGATCAGTTAAGAGGATTAACCGATGCAAAAGGTGAGGAGGCACAGGCAATCCAGTCCAGTATTGATGCTCTTTTATCGGATAATGACGCTATTGTAAATCAGTGCAATCAGCTGGATCTGCTCTCTTCATCTCTCAGGGAAGCAACTGGGGCTTACCAGAACTGGCTTGACAAACAGAACGCTTCGGAATCTGGTGATATGTTCGATGATGCTATGGGAGCTATGGAAAAGATCGACAACGTAACCAAGAACAGTGATTCTGAGGATTACGGAAGGATCGGAACTAACTCCTATAAGGCAGCCGTGGATTTTATTGTTCCTGATACCGTGGACAGTCAGGACGCAGAAGCCGTTTCTTCTTATATGAGTTCCATTGAACATTACTTTAATCATGACGAGGACGGCAACCGGATCGGTCTTGATGTACAGGAGTTCTGTGCAAAAGCTACCGAGGCTGGACTGATGGAACTGGATGAAGCCAGTGGCGAATATAAAGTTGCAGGTCAGAAAACTATGGAGGACTTTGCGGAGGGATTAAATCTTTCTATGCCAATGGTTCAATCCATGTTTGGTGAGATGGAAGAGTTCGGCGGAGAGTTTGACTGGGCGGACGAAGCCACAAAAACGTTAGGTGATATGGCAGTTGCAGCCGGGGAAGCCAAGGGGCGGATCGAGGAAATGTCAGGTGATACCGACATGAATATCCAGATTGATGTTTCCGACATTGATAATACCGAGGATAAAGTCAAGACACTGGACAATACCATAGCTCAGATGCAGAATTACAAAACTACTCTGGATGTGGATTCCTCTCAGGTGGATGATGCCAACGCAGTTATCCAGTATTGTGTTACACAGAAACAGATGTTGGAAGCTCCTGCGGTCATGTCTGTAGATACTTCACAGGTAGATGGGGAGCTTGGAAATGCATTATCTTTATTACAGCAGTTTCAGGAAGCCCAGAACAGTGTAGAGTTACAAACTTCAGTTGGTGCAGATACATCCGAAGCGCAAGGCAAAGTGGACAGTCTGGTTGGTGAGATTCAGGGATTAAGCCCGGAAATCAAGGCACAGCTAAATATTGATACTACTTCCGCAGATACGATTACAGCATCTTTACAGGCATTAAGTCCGGAAATCATGGTAAAAGCTGGTGTGGATTCTTCTGCCGTGGATGCTTATGCAGCAGAAGAAAAGCAATCTTCCGGTAAAGTGACATGGGATAATGAAACCGGAGCTGTAGATGCGTTTGCAGCACAGGTACACCGTTCTTCCGGTCTTGTATCATGGGGAAATGAAACTTCCAGAGTAAAGACACATTTCACAGCAACCGGAACCGTGAACTGGACAAACACAACACCACCAACAAAAGGTGCAGGTGGCGCAAATGGAACAGCTCATGTTAGTGGAACAGCTCATGCATCAGGTTCAGCACAGTATAATCACCTTTCAGGCCATGCACAGGCAAGCGGTAACTGGGCTACTAAGACAGGCGGAACTACTCTGGTAGGTGAGCTGGGTCGTGAAATTGTAGTGAATCCTGCAACTGGTACATGGAATACCGTAGGTGATAACGGAGCAGAGTTTGTAAATATCCCGGCAGGAAGTATTGTATTCAATCATCTTCAAACGGAAGCTTTATTGGATCGTGGATTTATAAACAGCAGAGGTCTGGCACAGGCAAGCGGATCGGCTATGGTCAGAGGTGGAATCCCTGTAAAACAGGCCAGTATTGCATCGAAGCATACGACTTACAGTGGTTCAAAATCTTCCAACACCAAAACAAATACCACCCCAACATCTTCTGGCGGTGGTGGAAACTCTGGTGGAGGTAACGGTGGTGGTGGTGGTGGAAATAATTCTTCAACCACTTCCAAACAAAAGCACGCAGAGCAAGTATTTGATTGGGTAGCAAGAACCCTAACAAAATTCAAAGATACTGTAGAAAACATATCTAATAGTATCAATGATTATGTATCTTCTGCATTTAAGAAAACAATGCTCAATCGTCAAGAAAAAGCTATTGTAGAAGAAATTAATGCAAATAAACATGGTGCACAGTCTTATACCAATAAAGCTAATTCTATTGCATCTGGATATACATATTATTACACGCCAGAAGGTTCTGACACTGAACAAAAAATGAATATCGTTATTCCAGATTCTTACAAGAAAGCGGTTCAAGGTGGGTACTGGAATATTGAAGATATGGATACTACTACAGACTTTGGAAAAGGTCTTGCAGAAGCAATTCAGAAATATCAGGATTATTACGACAAAGCAAAAGATTGTACGCAAGAAGTTCAGAATTTGTATAATGAGCAATTAAAAGTGTATGAACAATGGGCGAATATGCCAACTGAGGATGCAGGTAAAAAGATTGATACATTAACAAATAAAGTCAATGGGCTTAAAAGTGTGATCTCTTCTTTATCTACAGGTAAATCTGGACTTGCTTCTATTGCTAGACAAATCAAAGTAGATAATCCTAATATAACAAAAGCAGAACAAAAATTAAACAGTGCAAAGAAAACACAAAGCAACGCACAAAAAAAGCTTACCTCTGTGAGAAAAGCACGTGGTAATGCTGTTAAAGTAGCTACACAATCAACTATAAAAGTTGATTCAGCTTCTTCTAATTTAAGATCGGTTTTAAATAAATCAAATGCTTCTTCTGCCAGAAAAACGAAAATCCGAAAAGCTATAAATTCAGGACAAACAATTAACACAAAGGGATTAAAAGGTACAACTCTTAAAGCAGCAAAGCAATATAATTCAGCGGTTAAGAAGAATGCTAAAGATATGGATAGAGTTAGTAGAACTGAGTATCAAGTAACAAGAGCACAAAAACATTTATCAATTGCAAATAAAAATGTAAAAACTCAGCGGACAAATCTTACTAACGCTAAGAAAAATCTCACTGCAACACAAAGAGCGATTCTCAGTAAACAGAAATCAAAGAAAACTTTTGTTGCACAAAACGCATTATTGGATTATCAGACATCAGCATCAAAACAAGAGAATGCATATCGTCAATCTGCTTTGAAAGCAGCAAAAAAGAACATGCAGACTCATAAAAATAATGTTGCTAATCGTAATAAATCTAAAAAAGCATTATTGGCTACAAAAGGGAAAATTACGACCGCACAGAGAAACGCTATAAAGAAGAATCAAAAGGTTGATACTTCCAATATAAAAGATCCTAAGTTAAAGAAACAACTGGAAGCATATAACAAATATGTAACTGCTTCAAATCCAGATAAAGGACGTATTCTCTCAAATGCTTTAAGTACGGCTCAAAGTAATGCTGACCAAGCTCAGGCTGAATATGCTGCTATGCGTGTTACAAATGAGCAAGAGAAATTCAAAAATGTCCAAAACTATTATAGTGGATGGAATGATAGATATTCCAATTATACAGAACAGCATCAGAAAAAATATGAAAAATCAGAAGCACATGGAAATTATACAAATAGTAAGAAATATGATACACAAATCAATGACTTACAAAAACAAAGGAAGTATAAACAAAATGAAGTAACTGATTTACAGAAACAACTGGATGCATCTGTAAAAAGTGGAATTATTAAAAAGGGTTCAGAAGAATGGTTGGAAATGACCAATCAAATTCTTGAAGCCCAAAATGCAGTAAGTGATTTTGATACACAGATTGAGCAAGCAAAACAGGATAAAATTACAACTGTTTATGAAGAAATGTTTGATCGTGCAATCGAAAAAGCAAATCGGCTAAAAGATAAGATTAGTTCTATTAATGATCTTATCACAGAAGATATGATGGTTGATAAGGACACTGGAAATCTGACAGAGATGGGTGCGTTGTCTATTACGATGAACTCTCAACAGTTAGATACAGAACTGAATAATCTTCAAACATATGTGAAGAAACGTCAGCAAATCATGGATGATTTTGCAAACGGTTCTAGCAAATCAAAATATGGCGAAAAGACATATGATGAATTAATGTCTGGGAATGATTCAGCTATGCAGGAATCTTTGAAAAATGCTAATAGTTATAGACAGTCTATAATCAGTATTGTTACTAATCAAGCTAAAGCTGTACAGGATGCAATGTTCAAAGAAATTGATGCTCGTAAAAAGGCACTCAAGAAAAAGAAAGAGTATTACGATTATGATAAGACTATTAAGAAGAAAACAGATGAGATTGAACTTATTAAGCAACAAATCCGTGGTCTTGAGGGATTAACAGATGCAGAATCTAAAGCACAGAAAGCACGACTTGAAGCATCACTCAAGGATAAGCAAGATGATTTAGATGATACTGTACGTGACCATGTATATGACATTACAGTGAATGGTCTGGATGATCTTGAAACTCAGTTAAGTGAAGATTTTGAGAAGTGGTCTAATCAGTTAAGCTCAGACCTTGCAAAAATGTCAGATGCTATCAGTGATGCTATTAGTGAATCGGGGCTAAATTATAATGACATGCAAAACGCTATTGGTAAGATTTTAAAACAGTTTGGTTTAAATCCAGATGATTACTTCACAAGTGCAGATAAAAGCTCTACAAAGAATAGTCTTAATTACGGAACAGACATCAAACAATTAAATGGTTATGCAAAGGGTACGGATCGTGTAGGTTCAAATCGTATTGCATTAACCAATAAAAATGGCCGAGAAATCATCGTAACAAAAGATGGATGGATTACACCATTGGAAGCATCTGATATGGTAATTCCTCACGATATTACAGAAACGCTCATTGATATGGCTACCAAACAACAAAACTACTCTATGACTGGTGTGAAAATTCCAGAGTTTAAAGTAATTGATGCTCAAGGTGGCGGAAATGTAACTCTAACCTATGGATCACTTATAACTGTACAAGGAGATGTAACAAGGGATGCACTTCCTGATTTGCAAACTATCGTACAAAAAGCTAGTGATTATACTCAAAATGAGATAAGAAAAAATAAAAGAAGATTTGGATAATTGATATTGGTGGACTGCTCTCTCATTGGTAGTCCACCTTTTTAAATTGGAAAGGAGGGACAAATAAAATGGCAGGATTTATTTATAATGGAAAGTCTACCAAAGATATCATTTTAAGTACAGAATTAATTTTAGCAACATTTCAATCTGTAGATTCTGTTGATGGAATGACTCGTGATGATGTGGCTGGAAATTCTACTATCGCCCATTCAATTGTAAATGAATATGGAACAATTTATGATAATTTAAAGATTGAATATGGTTTAATCAAGAAAGATAAAACGCCATTTACAGAAGCAGAACAACAAATTGTTGAGGCATGGCTCACATCTCCAAAATTATCACAAGACATCCAAATTTATGATTGTGAAGGAAATATAACAGATATTTATTGCGGAAAATTTACAGAGACAGAATGGAAACCGATGAGTGGAGGATTTGCTGGTCTTAGCTTTACATTTTCATGTAATTCAGCATATGGGAAAAAGAAATTTAGTCAAACCTATTCTATTAATGGTAGTAAAATAAATGTTACAATAAACAATCTTACAGATGAATTAGAAGAATACGTTTACCCTGTTTTGAATATTTACCAAACTTCCAACACCAATGCTACTATTACTATAAAAAATAAAACTGATAATAACAATTCTATGAGTTTTTTAACACGTAGAAATAATCATATGGTTATAGATTGTAAAAATTGTATTCCATACGATCAAACCACATCTGGAATAATTGCATATAAAGATTTAGGATGGCAAGATGTAGGAAATATTTATTGGCTCAGACTTCTTCCAGGAGAAAATCAAATTGAAATTGATTGTTCTGCGACTGTCAGTGTAAAGGTAGAATTTGACTACACATGTAAAAGGGTAGGTGGATGGATATGATACCTACTTGTAAGAAAATATATTTGTGCGATTTTAATTTACATCCGTTAACGGTACTTAATGGCGTAGATACTAATTCTGTAAAATATAGTTGTCATGTAAAAGACTACGATGAACTTACATTTGATGTTGATGAATACATTATCATTAATGGTAAAAAAATAAAATCTCTAGGTTACGATATGCTACTTCCTTACATGACTGTGTATTTGGAAGATTTAGGTATGTTCCAAATACAGAATCCTAAAACAAGCAATGATGGAAATAGTGAAAAGAAATCAATTACTGCATACTCTCTTGAAAAAGAATTTGAAGATAAAAACTGGTTAAATTTTAAATGCAATACAGGTGATAAAGATTCACTTGAACAAGTTGCGGAAAATAACTTAAATGAACTCGGATATGCTAAAGAGTTTGTTACTTTTTATAATAAAAATAAACATGATTTATCGTTTATTCATCTTCTATTAGAAAAACTTCCTGGATGGTCAGCAGATGACGATGATATTGATCCCGTATTGTGGACACGAAAGCTTCCTGCTATTACACAAGATAATACAAATCTATATGCTCTTTGTTGTTCTTATATTGCCCCACGCATGGAAATTCTATTTTTATTCGATACAATTCATCGGAAAATCAAAGCTATTGCAAAAGAAAATCTGAATGATAAAAAATATGAATCAACAGTTTTTATCAGTTATAGAAATCTTGCTCAATCTATTGATATTGATGTAGATGAAGATTCTATCTTTACAAGATTCAATGTACGTGGAGATGATGATTTAAATGTAATTAATTGCAATTATGGCGATTATTATGTTATGAATCTGGACTATTTTTTATGCTCTCCATACATATCCGATGAATTACTTATAAAAGTAAAGAAATGGATTAAATATAGAGATGATAACCGTAATAAGTATATTGAAGTTGCTAAGAATGTAGCGGATGCAAGCCAAAAAGTAAATGATATTATTTATAGAAATCCCGCAGATGATTTAGATATCAAACAGTGGGATGATATGAACGAGGATGGATTAAATGAAAGCCTTAAATATTATAATTCTCTTTTGACAAGTCTGCAAGTTTCTGTAGACCCAAACTGGGATGCATCGAATAATGATTTTTCAACTTATAAACCGTGGACAAAAGCAAATGGTAGTGTTGACCATGACAAGTATCTTGAGAAATTAAAAGCTCAAGAAAATGGATATGGTGGATATTATACCTATTATGACATCCTCCATTATATTATTCCTAATATTGAAATTGCTATCCGAAATCTTAAAAAAGTAGATGAGAAAAAAGAAGATTATATCAAAGATTGGGAAACTAATTGGGATTTATATGGAACATCTGAATTAGATGCTTTAAATAAAAAATACACAGAAGAACTTGAAAAGGTTCAAGATTATGCAAAGCCTTGGAGCGAATTAACAGACGAAGAAAAACGAGCTAATAGTGGTAATGAAGATAGTTATAATATTTATCATAATAAATATGTAGAAATTTATGGATATATAAGTGCAAATGGTACTCTTACCGTTGCTATTGCAAAAAGAAATCAAGAAAAAGAAGAAGCACAGAAAATTCTTGATGGATATAATTCTCAAATGTCGAGTATGAAAATATCTGCAAGTATTAACAATGCAGATTATGGATTTACTGATGAAGATAAAACTGTTATATATTCACTCTTCCACGATCAAGATTATCAAAATAATAATATTGTTTCTACTTCTGTTGATACATCTGTTACAGAAATTGATAGAGAAAAGGAATTGTATGATGATGCTGTTGAGAAACTTTCAGAGGTAGCACAACCTCAATTCAAGTTTACTGTATCTTTAGACAATCTTTATAGAATCGAAGCTTTCAAGCATTGGCAAGGAGAACTTGAATTACTTAAATTTATTCGTCTAGGTATTCGTGATGATTATAGTGTAAAACTTCGTGTTACTGGAATCACATGGAATCCTTGTGATGTTACAGAAGATCTCACACTTGAATTTTCAAATATGATCACATCTCGCTCTGGGAGAACTGACCTTACAGAATTACTCGATACTGAAAATAATCGTGGTTCAAAAAATAGTATATCTTTTGGTACTGGTAATTCAGATAGTGAAAAAGAATATCTATCTTCTATACTCCAACAATTAGTTAAAATGGGAGCATTTAAAACGGCTGTTGGAAACATTGCTGGAAGTACCACAGCTAATCTCGATGAAGCTAGAATCAACACTTTAGTTTCTAACTTTATTAATGCTTCAAAAATTAAAGTTGATAACATTGAAGGTGATAAAGGTAGTTTCAATGAGTTCTTTACAAAGTATCTTGATTCAGAAGTAATCTCTACTAATCTTATCAATGGACAAAATGGGGATTTCATTGACTTCGTAAACTCTCATTTGAACATGAAACACATTACCACAGAACTTTTACAGGGCGAAACTGGTAATACTTTTATTGATTTTGTCCATAATGAAATGAAAACTGGTACGATTACGGCAGATCAAATCCGTAGTGAAGATGGAAAAACATTTGTTGATTTAGTAAATGGACAGATTCAAGCAGCGAAGATTACAACGGATCAAATCTCTGGTGGAGATGGAAGTACGTTTATTGATTTCTTAAAAAATCAGATTTCCACTTCTGATATCACAGCAAATCAAATTAAAGGATGGGGCGATTCACAAACTTTAATTGACTTTGTAAATAATAAAATCACTACCTCCGATATATCAGCAAATAAAATCACAGGTCTAAATGATTCTAAAACATTCATCGACTTTGTAAATAATCAGATTAATACCAGTGTTATTAACTCTGATTTGGAGAATGTAAAGAATATCCTTGCAGGAAATGCAGGTGTTGGTAATTTACAAGCAATTCATCTTACATCTGCAAATGCTGTTATTGATGAAGCGGTTATTAAACAGATTATTGCTGCAAAAATTTCTGTAGCTGATTTAATGATTCATGAGGCTACAGCAGAGCTGATAACTCTCATATCTCAGGATGGAAAACCTTCTATTGCTTTTAAAAATAGTACACAACAGTTTTATGACAATAATGGAAATGTCAGAGTTCAAATTGGACAAGATGCTACAGGAGCATTTACTTTTTCTTTATTTGATGAAACTGGAACTGGCGTATTAATAGACAGTGAAACAGGTGTCCATGCTGGCGCAATCGCTGACGGATTAATCGTAAATGATATGATTCAAAGCGGAACTGTGTCAAAAGATAAGCTCAGTTTTCCTATTGTTGAAACAGATGAGAATGGCAAGATTTCTATTACGAATATTCTTGACGGAAAAGGAAATGAATTTGGTGTATCCTATACAGAATATCAAGAAAGCGTTGCAACAGAATTATCAAGTATAAATAGTAATTTAAGCGGAGTATCTTCTACTGTAAGCAAAATAGATAAATCTATTACAGACAAAATTTGGGAATCGGATATTACGACAAAGATAAATGACTATGATCAAACAACTGTTAAAGATATTAGAGATAGAACTACTTCTGTTGAAAAGAATATTACGGGCATAAATTCTACCGTTAAAGATATGCAGACGACACTTGAAAGTAAAGCTGACGGAACTACTGTCCAATCACTTACAATTCGTGTATCAAAGGCAGAACAAGATATGAGTGGATTCAAACAAACCGTTGAATCAACTTATTCTACAAAATCGGAAACAGAATCGGTAAACAATTACGCTAAAACATCTTTTGAACAGCTATCAGATAAATTCTCATGGTTAGTGGATGGAACATCATCTTCTACTTCTCTCACACTTACGGATAGTTTGGTATCTGCAATCACGAATCAGTTTGTTATCAAATCGCCAGATGGCACTTCTACCATTATTGAAGGTGGAAGAATCAGAACAGGTGCAATTACAACCGATATGCTCTCTTCTTCTGTAATCAAATCAAAGAATTACAAAGAAGGTACATATGTTGACGGTGCAGGTTATTCTATTTTAGGAACATTCCTTGATTTAGACAACGGTATGATTCATACACCTGGATTCTATACAGATACAATCGGAAATGCATATTTCAATGGTACAATCAACGCATTAGATGGATGGTTTGGAACAGAGCAACATAATTGGTATATTGGAACAACTATCATTACAGACATAATGAACAATGATGGTGCGTTGACAGGCGATGAATATTCTTATTTGAAAGCTACTGAAAATGCTGCGATTGTAGTGAATGAATGGCATTTACAAAGCCAGAACGATAATATAAGCCTTCAATCTGGATTGACTACTCTTAACAATGGCAAATTTGTACTCAATCCACAAGATAATAAATATTATGATTTTGGTATTGTAAAACCAGATATGAGTAAAGATGCAAAATCGTATAATAAGAAATTCTTATATATTAGACGAGCAGACACACCTACTACTCACCCTCAAGATTGGGAATATTTATTCCATGTGGATTATGATGGTTCTATTTGGTATAAAAATCAAAGTATTGCTGGTGGAAATGTTTTTCTATCTACTACAGGTGGAACTATTAAAGGTGATTTGACAGTCACAGGAACATTAAATGCAACGGCAAATCAAGCGAAAAAAGTAGTAAATGCTTTGAGCATCAATGGAAAAGCTTATGATGGTTCAGCGGCAATTAATGTTGGTTCTATATCTATTGCATATGGCGGTACAGGCGGAACTACTGTCAATGAAGCAAGAGCGAATTTAGGAGTGCTAGGAGCAAATAATAAAAATGGCTATTATGGATTGGCTCGTCCAGATGGGAATGATACAGACTGGATAAGATCAACTGTAAATGGTTTGATTCCTTATCAGTCTGGAATTGCTGGTGATGGTCATAGTTCTCTTGGTACTAGCACATGGTATTTTTCAGAAGCTTACATTGATTTTATTCATGGTTCTTTAAAAGGAACTGCTGACAGAGCTGTTTGTGATGATGAAGGAAATAAGATTTCTTCAACATATTTAAAAGCAACATCTACAGAATTTGATTCGATTACTGTTGGTAATATGATCGTAAATGGTACAGCAAGATTCGTAAATGGTTTAATGGGAACATTAACAGGTAATGTTATTGGTAATGTTTCAGGTAGCGCAAGTTATGCGACATTTTCTGGTACTGCAAACCATATTAATCTTGTTGCAGTTAATGAGATTCGTTTTTATAAAAACGCTTTTCAAGGTGGAAGGGTTCATTTTAATTATAGATGGTCTGATGGGGCTACTTCTCCTCTAATTACAGAATATGTATTTAATAATGCTGATGGAGCAGGAACAACGACTCAAGTTACGGCTTCTCAATTTAATGGTAATTTGAATGGAGAAGCTACAAAAGCATGGAATCTTTGTGGCGATCAAACAGTTCTTTCTGTTGGTGCAGAATCAAACGCAATTAGAACATTAAACATGGCAAATGGTGCTCTTGCGGGAGGAACATTACTTAATGGACATAATCTTCTTTCAATAATTACAGGAATTGATTTTCAATGGTATGACACAAATTGGAGAATAGGAAATCTTCGCAGTTCTAGCACTCAGTCAGATGGGTTTGGCTTTGCTTTTAAAGATGAAAATGAATCTTCTTATACTTTAAAATCGTATATTGATACAGATGGACAATATTGTGGTAACGCCACATCCGCAACCAAACTTCAAACAGCACGTAAAATTGGTAATGCTTCTTTTGATGGCACGTCAGATATTAGCTTATCTTCTATTGGTGCAGCTTCAAGTGGACATACTCATAATTATGCTTCAACATTGAGTTTGAATGGAACGGATTTTGCTGTTACATCAAATAAAATCACAGTAAGCAGAGAACAACTCTTAACTGCTATTGGTGCATCATCAGGTTCAGTAAATGGATATATGTCAGCTGCGGATAAATCAAAACTTGATTCTATTACTGTTTCAGATATTGGTACGGTTGGAGCAAACAGCATTAAAGGAACAGGATATATTAAAGCAACAATATCAAAAGGTGTCGCTACACTCTCTCATAATACTTCTGGTGTTACAGCAGGAACTTATGGTGCTGATTCTACAAACTATCTTACGATTCCTAAGATTGTAGTTGATTCTACTGGTCATATTACAAGTGCAAGTGCTTATAGTGTTACTGCGGCTAATATAGTAAGTAAATTAGGAACTACAGCAGTTAATCGAGCTACAGCAGATTCAGACGGAAATACTATTAATTCCACTTACTTGAAGTTATCTGGCGGAACAATGACAGGGAATACAAATTATAATTCTCGTGGTATTTGTTACATTGGAAACGGTGACACTGATGCTTGTTCAGATGTTGGAGGAAGTTTAAACAATCTTGTCATTTCTTCGTGGTGGGGAGTATCGTTTACAACTTCGTGCGAAGGTCAGTATGCAAATAAATCGGCAGTTAGTATTGACTGTAGAAATAGTATTGTAAACGCCGCCACTTTCAAAGGAACTTTTTCTGGTAATGCTAGTTCAGCAACCCAACTTCAAACGACAAGATATATATTTGGAAGAACTTTTGACGGAACATACGATGTAGCTGGACAAGCAATAGTTTATGGTTGGTATAATTCTAGTGCTGAAAACCGATTTGCTAGTGGAGGATTACAAATTCGTGAAAACGAGTGTGTAGGATCTAATCAATCTGACATATCATATGCTCCTGCGATAGGATTCCATTGGGCTAATAGAATTGCTGCAACATTATTGTTCCACTCAGATGGAAACTTCTATTTTAGAAAACAAAATTTCACTGATAGAGCAACAATAGATGCAAACTTATTTGCATCATCTGTTAATACAAACACATTAGGAGTTTCGGGAACAGCGACATTTTCTTCAATGTCTGTTCATAATGGTGGAATAAGATCTGGTTTACTTCATCTTCAAGGTAATACATCTGCATCTATTGCTTATGGCGCAAATAATCCGAAGATTAAGTTTGTAAATTCAGATGGAAGTCAGATAGTTGAACTAATGTATACTGATTATGATTCTGTAAGATGGCCTGCTGGTTTAGCTGTCAGAGGAAATCAAGGTAATGAATATTTTGATGTACCTCATTTATATGCTAGTCAAGTACATGTTGATAATCACTGTGCTTTACAATATGACAGTTCAAATCAATGTTTGAACTTCGTATTCTCATAATACAGGGAAGATAGGTGTCATAGCTTATCTTCTCTCTCAAAAAATAGAAAGGAGGGGTTGTTTGGGATTACAAGTATGGATGTCTATGATTGGAAATATTAATAATCAAGGGCTAAGTAATTTATCAAATCTTTCGGGAAATTATGTGCAAGGAACATGTAGCACTTTTGGAAAGTGTTTAAATGTCCCAAATTCTTCACCTATTAGTTTTATGGCAGATGGATTAGTTAATGCTAAAAAATTCAGTGTGTGTTTCTGGGCGTTAGCTGATAAGAGTACAAAGACTGATTGGAATCAAATGTTGCAGTTAGGTGATAAAAAGACCGATGGTTCTTATGGAAGTAATTTTCGTTTTGAATCTTGTACAACTTATCCTCGTGCATGTTCTTTTCATAATAATGATAAAAATGCAATCACTGCTGGAAGTAGAATTTTAGGTTCTTCAAATAGTACATGGTATCATGTTTGTGTCACGTATGACGGTACGGAACTTAAATCGTATACTAATGGAAATCTAATTGGAACAGATGTAGGTAATGGTGGTTATCTTACAGGTTATGTTCAAATTGGTAGTGCAAATTATTTTGGTTTAATGAACGATCTTCGTATATATGATGAAGTTATTTCACAAAAGCAAATAAGAAGTATTTATAATTTGCAAATCATTCATTATCCATTGAACAACATCTATGAAGTTGGAATTACAAATAAATATTTTGCTGATGCTGCAGAAGGTGCTTTGAATTATGATGGCAATTATATCACCAGAACAAAGCTTTCAAATGAACGTGGATATAAATACAAATTGTCCTATACAGGTACAGGAAAAGATATGTGGAAATCTTTGGAAATAGGAAGTCATTTCTCTTTTACCGCAGGAAGGACATATTATTATTCATGTAAAGTACGTTGTCATTCTAAGTCTCATACTCAATTATTTTTAAGAGCTGCTAGATGTGATAATGATTGGGTGACAACTATGATAGATACTTTAAATGCGGATGGACAATGGCATGAATATACTGTTTCTCAAACTATAAATGCAAATTTTAACAGAGAAGGTAGCACAGTTACATGTAATCCGTGGGTAGAATTTTATACCAATGATATGAGTACCAGTGGTATGTCTTACACTTTTGATGTAGACATAAAAGATATTCAAGTAACAGAAGGACAAAAATATTCATTTATCGCAAATGAAATGGTAACTTCCTCTGTATCGGATATCTCTGGATATTCTAACAACGCATCGGTTGGTATTGGCGTGCAATACTCTGTATCTAATACATCATTAAATATTTTAGATGATTCTGTAAGTGTAGATGATACTATTCTTTCTGTACAAAATGCGAGTGTTACTGATACAACTTTATCATTGGCTTCTAACAACGCATCGGTTGGTATTGGCGTGCAATCTCCACGTTATGACGCATGTTATTATTTTTCTGCAAAATCATATCTTAAATTTCCAAATCCAATTTATGCTAAAAAGACAATTTGGGGTCTGACCATTAATATGTGGGTAAGGCTCGATAGTGGATGTGGTGGATATGCTACTATCCTATCAGGTTTAAATAATCCTAATAGTAATTTCCCTTGGTTAGCTGTAAATACAGAAGGTTCAGGTCTTTGGAGTTATATAGGGAGTAATGCACCTCAGTATGGACATGGCATGTCAAATGAAGGTTTATCATTAAATACATGGTATATGATCACATATGTTTTTAATAGTGGAAGTGTTTATTGGTATCTTAATGGTACAAGAAAAGGCGATATTACAAAATATACTACATTAAATTATATCAATGCAGATATGGAATATTTAGCATTGGGAAACTCTTATTCAGGAACACAATGGAATACAAATTTCTGTGGATGGATTTCTGATTTTAGAATGTTTACTACGGTACTTAGTGCAGACGATGTTAAGGCATTGTATCAAAATTCAGCATCTATCACTTCGACTGGACAAGTAATACTAGCAGGTGAGGTGGTTGAATCATGACAACAATTGAAAAGAATGGAAATGTTATTGTTCCAAATTTATATGAGTGCAAAGCAATGTCTATTTTTGTTGATGGAAATGGAATGGCTTTACAAAATAGTGTTACTTATACACCAAACACAGGATCAAATTCGTGTATGCCTGAACGTGTCGTAACAGTAACTCCAAATGTAAAATACTACATTGAATGTACTCTTACATGGAATGGATTTACAAAGACAAACTCTGGTGGAACTTTTGATATGCAGTTTCAAGGTACTCAAAATGATGGATGGACAACGGGAAATCCTGTTGCAGATTCACTAAATAATATAAAGCGACCACGTGATGTTGTATTAAGTAAGATTACTGGTGTTTATACATATAAAGCTACATTTACATCTACAAACACATCTATAACAAAATTCGGAATTAGTATGAGAAGTGATTATTCAAATGGAACTGCATGGGTAACTCTCAGCGATATACTGATTGTTCCAGAGAAATATTATATTGACCTCTTATCTTCCAATTCTGTAAAGACAAAATTCCATAATACTTATATAAGTTGCAATGAAATTATAGAAAATTAAAGGAGAAACATATGGCTCTATTTAAAGTAAAAGTAACAAAAAAAGAAAGTGGTGAAGAAGTTGAATATCGGCTTTATGAATGGAATCCTTCTATGTTCCAAACAAATGCCACTTTAAAACTTATTACATCGGACTATCAATCTGTTAAAACAGATTTTAATGATATTGAAAAATTAGATATTTATGCAGGAGAAAACTTCCTAGCTGCATTTACAGCATATGATAGCTTTTCTTCTGCTATGGCTTTTAGTTCACAATTTTATGAGCCTGAAAGTCGTTTTGTTGACGTTATCGAAATCAATCTAACAAAAGCTGATTTGGTGAATCAAGTGCAAAAACTTGATGCTAAAATCAATCCTGTAGTAAATCCGGATGAGATGGATTTGGAAGAATATAAAACATATATCCATAATCAAGTATCACAATCTGCTCAAGCGGATATTTTTAATGGACAGGACATTGTTATGTCAGATGGAAGCACAGGACATTTCACGTTCACTCTCGAAGATCAAAGTAATACTGCTTCTGCAATGGCATCGGTTAGAGAATTGTTAGGACAGGGAGTTCCTATTGAACAACTTTCAGTTCCGTATCATTCATCTGGAAATCCATGCGAAATGTTTTCAGTAGTAGATTTTACAAATATCTATACAACATTATATCTTCATTCTACTTATGTACAAACATATTGTAATGCCATCAATATGCTAATCAAAGTATGTGAATCTAAAGAAGAACTTACAAAAATTACATATGGAATGGAACTTCCAGAAGAATCTATGAATCGTGTAAATGAAATCGTAGCATCTTCCAAAGCGTTTATGATGAAGATTGTAGAACCATATCTTCCAAAAGTTGATACAGATACAACTGGCAAGGATGAATCTAGCAAAGATGATACTACAAAAGATAATGTGAATACAGATTCTTCAACGGAATCATCATCTGAAACAAAGAACAACTAATCAAAAGAATGAATTAATTTAAAGGAGATTTTTAATATGAGTAATTTCAAGAAAATGACACTAAAGAATGTAGAACTTATCAATATTTATGCGTATATCAATCGTACAGAAAAAGTAATTGATAAAAAAGGAAATGTTGAAAAAGACGAAAATGGCAATGAGAAAACATACTCTCCTACTTTTGAACTTATTAAGAATTTTAACACAAAAGCAAAGTGGGCGTTTCGTGTAAATCTCAAAAAGATTGAAGAAGCTAATAAACTTTATGAAGAAGCACTTAGAGAATTTCAGTCCGAATATGCTGATGATGAACATTCTACAGAAGAGGTTATGAAAGATGAAAAAGGTAATCCTGTAAAGAATGAACAAGGTGAAGAGATCAAGACAAGAACTGTTAAAAAGGAATATTTTGATGAGTTCCAGAATAAATACCAGGAACTTTTAGTACAAGAAAACGAAATCAATTTCAAGCTTATCACTATTGATGATATTGAAGATGCAAACCCATCTTTTGCAGACCTTGAAATGCTATCATTTATGATTGATGATGAGGACGAATAATATCGTCCTCTTTTTTGAAAGGAGGTACGATTTATTTGGCTCAATTAAATAATTTAATCGTGACAGGTAGTTCACGATTTTTGAATAAGGCTTATTTTAGCAACGGTGGCACATTTAATGGAAACATAAACATAGATAACGGTGAATTACAAATATATGGCAAAACCGCATTAATGGGATATGATTCTTGGCTTCGTATTAATGAACCACGACATTTTACATCAGGTATTTATTGTGGTACTGGAACATTGAGAACTGATGGAGCATTTCAAGTTGGAGATAATGGTTGGGTGTTTAAAGTAAATAGTTCAAATGTTATCTGTGGAGTAGGATTAAATGCAAGTAAAGGTCTTACTGTATCAAATGGTGCAAATATATATGGTGGATTGCTTTCAGATTCAGGTCTTACAGTTAAAAACGCAGGTTTGGAATTATATTTTTCAACTCCATTTATAGATTTTCATTTTGATAACAGCAATAATGATTATACTTCGAGAATTATTGAAGGTAACAAAGGTGTTCTAAATATCAATGGAGTAACTTGCTCAAGCTCAAATTTAGTTGCAAGTAATGTTAGTGCAACAAACGTCAATGTTTCTTCACGTATTAATGCGGATGCTGCAACAGCTATATTTAATAATGTCTATGTTAAAGATGAACTTCGCAGTACAACATGGGCGATTGATAATATTACAAATCTAGGTTCTACATTCTATGTATCTCCATGTATTATCTTCACAAATCCAAGTGTATATATTAATTCAAAATCTGGCACTACTGTTACTCTTACTATTACTGATAACAATATTATAAGTTCTACTATTGGAGGTCAAACATGGACTTCTGGTAGTAAGATTAAACTTATGGGACGTATCAATACATCAGTTCTTGGTGTAGTAAATGGTACAATGGCAAGACAATTAAATACTACTACTGCTAAAACAGCATATATCACATTAAATTTTGCAACTACTGATGATTGTGCAGGAATTGAACAAGGTAAGACTTATTCTGGTTCAGCCGTTGGTGATTTAAAAATGATGATGTATGAAGTTAATCTTAATGTTAATGGTACAACTAAGAACAGACCTGTAGGAATTAGAATGTCGTCTTATAATGAAGATAAGAAATCTAGTATTGATATTTATAATGGTACTGTTGATGATGGTAAGCCTATTGTGCGAATGGGATATTTAGGTGGACTTCCTGCTGTTAATGGAGAAAATCCTACTGGATATGGATTCTATGCAGTAGGCAATGCTTTCTTTAGTGGTAGGATTGTAAGTAGTTCTGGTAAGATTGGTGGATTTAGTTTATCGGAAAATACTATACAGAATGGTGCTTGGGGTCAATCTGATAGTGTATTGATATGTACGGGCACTAATAGTTATGCGAGTATTGGTGGGTCAAATTCAATTAATGGTTGGTGCTTTACAGCAAGTAATACGTTTGGTGTTACTAAGACTGGCGCATTGTATGCTTCAAATGCAACAATTACTGGTAACGTTACTGCTACGAGTGGTAGGATTGGTAACTGTAGTATTGAAAATGGAACGCTAAATATTACTAACGCTAGTTCTAATTATGCAGTATTTGAAGGCAATGGAAAAACTAATGGTTATTTTCATATCGCAACTATAAAAATTATTGGCAATTACATTGATAGAGCTATGGTAATTGGAGCGCAATCAAGAGGATATGGATATTCTGAAATTAATTTACAATTTATAAATGCAAATAATACTGATCCAGGACTAAACTTCTTTAATCAAACTGGACGTGGCGATTGGTATATAAAGAAAACTGCTACAAGTACATGGAATATATATTGTAAAAAATCGGAAGCTTATGGATATACAAGGATTCTTAAATATATAGATTCTCCAAGTGTAACATTAACATGGGGTTCTGGAAATGCAGATTTACCCGCAAGTTCTACTAGGGCAACGCAATTGGCTGGATCTTCTGCTTGGTGTTATAATAATGACTCTACATATATTAATGGTGGAAATATTTACACAGGTACAGTTACGGCAAATGCTATTGCTGCAAATGCGATTACATCTGATAAGATTAGTGCAGGTGCGATTACAGCAGCTAAAATTACAACAGATAATATTTCTGGTACTAATGGATGGATTAATTTGAGAAGTGGTACTTTTAGTTATAATGACGGTGCATTAGCATGGGATGGAAGCACGATGAAGATTGGAAGATATTATGTTACTAAAACGTATCTAGCTGCCGGTAGTGGTTCTACTTGTGTTGGTATGGGTGGAGATCAAGCTTTTTGGGCTGGTAATCAATCTAGTAATAGCGCACCATTCAGAGTTAGTTATGAAGGAAATTTGTATGCTTCTCAAGTCAATATTACAGGTACTATTAATGCAAGTAGTTTAACCGCAAAGCAATATTACAAGATATATGATAGTAATGGTAAAAACGAAAGAACATTTGTATCATGGAGTGGAAGTATGTTGTCTTTTGGACTTGTTTCTCAAAATGGTTCAAATGAAGCAGAAATTCAAATACTACCTGGAAGTCAAACAGTTACTTTTAATGGAGATATAGGGGCCACACAAGGAACAATATATGCTAATTCAATTAATGCTACTGCTATATATACAAATAATAAAAACACTTCTATGGGAGTAAATTTATATACAAGTGGAACATTGACTGTTAAAAGTGGAACAACGTTAAAAAGTACGTTACATGTCGATGGAGAATCAGGATTTTATGGAAAAGTAACAGCTCGAAGTTCCTTTGCGTTTCTTGATTATAATGCAGAAGAAGATGCTAATGCAAATGCCGTATTTAGACGACCTATAGCATCAGCAGGTAGTAATAAAACCAAAGTTGCTTTTTTACAATCTCGAGCAGGAAATAAAATCAGTATTCGAGCACAATATGGATCTACATCATGGGGCACAGCAACATTTACTGGCTCAAGTTCAGACATACGATTAAAAAGAGATATAAAAGATTCTTCCGTTAATGCTTTATCAAAAATTATGCAAATGAAAATTAGAGAATTTAACTGGAAACAAACAGGAGTGCATCAAGAATTAGGATGCGTTGCGGATGAATTAGAGTTAATTGATCCTCTTCTTACTACTGGTGGCGGTTATGATGATGATGGTACTATGAATATCAAATCTATTGATACTCTATTATTGAGTGAATATGCAATTAAAGGTATTCAGGAATTATACAAACAAAACAAACAGCAACAAAAAAGAATTGAATATCTGGAATCACAGTTAAATAATAAATAAAAAACAAAAGGCAATAAACCATATTAAAGTCTATTGCCTTTAGAAATCTATTTCACAGTTATCTTACATTTTATGTATTTAGAACCACTTTTAATTGTGATATATGCAGTTCCTTTCTTTCTTGCGGTAACTAAACCCTTACTATTTACCGCTACAACTTTTTTGTTGTTAGAAGAATATCTTATTTTGTCTTTACTGTATGATGGAGAAAGTTTTGGTTTTAAAGTATATTTTTTACCTACTTTGATTGTGATATTCTTTTTTACTCCGTAGATTTTTTGTGTTTTTGCGGATTTAACGATTAAATTTATTTTTGTTTTTAATCCACTATTCAATGTTAATTCAATAGTATATTGTCCAATTTTATTATATGGTTTTATTGTAATTGCATCAAGCGATTTACCTTTCTTAATGGTATATAAACTATGAACCAAACTACTTCTTCTTCGATATATGCTATCTTCATTTGCATGATTAATTTTGACAATTTTTGTTTGGTTTGCATATGCATACATTGTAACATTAGTAGTTGATGGCTTACAATATGGCTTGATAGGATTTAATACTTTTCCACTTATTACAGTTCCACAAATTCTACATTTTTGGCAATTTGAATATCCATAATCTTTATATGTTGGTTCTTTGTATTTTATAGTATCAATTCTATGCTTTCCGTTTTTGCAATCTTCACAGAATGTTATGGACATTTTTGATATTTTTAATATGCTTTTATTTTTAGTAGAATCAGCATATTCATAACTGTTTAATAAATCATCATAAAAATATTTAAAATAATATACTCCTTCTGCTCTGTATTTGCTAAACACTTCATTAGGATTAAAAACATTTTCTATAATATCAGTTTTAGGATTATAGAATAAATTTGTTGGCATATACGATCCATTATGTTCATAAACAATTCTACCAACAAAAGTTTTCTTATCAGGATCAGAATTATCATATGTCCTATTAGCAATTTTAAAACTAATGTTCAATCTATCTCCATACCCCAAAATTGAATCGTTGTTGATTTTAAAATCTGTGATAACAGGAGGCTGCGGTTTTACTTGATCTTCCTCAATATACTTTCCCGCTTCTGCTGTCCCATCAGAAAAATCACCAGCTGAAACTTTTCCTGCTGTCAATACCATGCATAATAATAGCATCGCCATTAATACAATACATGGTATAAACTGAATACCTATTTTCTTTTTCATTCTCTGTACCTCCCATAGTTTGATATCTTCATTTTACTCTCTTCTGTTGAATGTTGCAATCAAAATTGAGATATAGAGAAATTTAGGAGGTGAAAAAATGAAATCACTACGTAGTTTTATGAAATACCTATTACTATTTACATTCTCTGGCTATGTATATGTATGCCTAGAATTAATCTTTAGAGGACGCTCAGATATCACAATGATGTTTTGTGCGTCTATTTGCGCCATTCCAATGATTGTTTTGAACAATATGTTTTCATATGAAACGGATATTTCATTACAAATAGGAATATGTACAATATTTGCTACCCTTGTTGAATATATATTTGGAATGATATTCAATACAGATTATCACATATGGGATTATAGAAATATGCCTTTAAATATTGATGGTCAGATATGTTTGCCTTTTACTATTCTGTGGGGCTTTATTTCAATGATTATAATTCCTCTAATGGATTGGATTGACCATTACGTATTTGATTATCTTCCAGATGTAAAACCTTATTATAAATTGTTTGGTCGGATTATCTGGAAAATGAAGTGATTAATCTTGATTAATGATAAACCATTTATGTTCATCTGTTCTATAAAGTAATGCTATTGTTCTAACAGCATTATCATATTCAATCATGTATTCGCAAGAAAATATAATATCGTGCATTTGAGAAATGCACATCTTTGTTGACACCTGTATTCGTTCGTTTTTGTATCTGAAATAAAGAGGTTTGATGTTTCCCTCTGAGTCAAATGATGCAATTACAGCTACAGGTGTTAATTTTTTGTAACTCATAAAAATCTCCTATCCTAAACTTATGTTCGATATTATATAACATTTTAATTAGAACGTCAATTCGGGATAGGTCGTAAACATAAAATAGGAGGTTCTACATATGGCAGTTATTGATCATATCAAAACGAATAATTCATCAACATATGAAATTCAAGATACTGATGCTCGTACAAAAGCAAACAATTTAGAGTCAACAAACTATAGAGATATCGGGGGGGTTCGCAGATGGCAATACTCTCTTAGTTAAAACTGATGATGGAATGAAAAAAGGATTTCTTAATAATTTTGCAAATTGGATTTTAGATAGACTTGCTACCAAAGTATATAACCAATTAGCTACATCGAATAAGAGTGTTATCGGGGCACTTAATGAATTAAATGGTAGCCGGCTCAGAGCACAAATTATTGATACAAGATTAGCAAACGAGCCACCGCAATATTATTATTCGAATTATCCTAAAACAGTTGTTTATGAGCTGAAAGAGAATTTATCGGTGAATGACCCTTTTCAGGTCGCAGCGTTTTTAGTTCTACAAACAATAACTCCCTGGCACGACATAACGGCTGGTAGTGTAATTCAAAGAGCCTATATGTCTGGCAAAGTCAAGATTCGATATTCAAAAAGTGTAGATTCTTGGTCAGAATGGACAGATTAAATAGTAAGTCCTTGATGAAGGAAAGTACTGACCTGAATAACATTCCGGGAGGGTTTTCTATACTTCTCTGGAAATTCCCTTCGACTGCGAATACTCCAGGGTCAGAAAATCTTGTCTTAACCTCATCCGGAATTGCGCTGTCGTATCTCGATAAAATATGAAATAAAATAAGATTTTATAAGAGAGTCTTGATATAACTCAAGGCTCTCTATTTTTACGCAAAGGAGGCTTGATAATTATGTCAGAAATAAAAGGTATTGATGTTTCTGCAAATCAAGGAAACATAGATTGGAAAACTGTTGCTAATTACGGTATGGGATTCGCTATATTGAGAATTACTGAAAAAGGAAATGTATTAGATAGCACTTTCGAGAAAAATTACAAAGGATGCGTTGATAATAAGATTCCTGTTGGGGTTTATAAATATAGCTATGCTACTTCTATCGAGCAGATTAAAACAGAAGCAAATATTGTAGTAAAAACTCTTAATAAAAGAAAACTTAACTATCCTGTTTTTCTTGATATTGAAGATAAATGCCAACGAAACATTTCCAAAAATATAATGATGCAAATGATTAATGCATTTAGAGCAATTATTCTTAAAGCTGGATATAAGTTTGGAATTTACTGCGGCGAAAGTTGGTACAACACTTATCTTCCTGATGGTGCAAAAAAATATGATTGCTGGATTGCCCATTACCCTGATCCTGATAATGGAACAATGCAAACAAGAGTAAAACCTAAAGCAGGAATCGGATGGCAATATTCAAGTAAAGCTACTATTCCTGGTATCTCTACAAAAGTAGATCGTAGTATTTTTTATAAAAACTACGCTTCTATAAATAATACAAATAAACAGGAAGGAGGAAACAAATTGACAAAAGAACAAGCAATTAATGCGTTAATCGCAGTTGCTAAAAATGAAATTGGCTATCTCGAAAAGGCAACGAATGCTCAATTAGATAGCAAAACAGCAAATGCAGGTTATAACAATTACACAAAGTATTGGAGAGATGTTTATCCTGCTTATCAAGGACAACCCTGGTGTGCATGTCAGATCAGTTGGGATATGATGACAGCATTTGGATTAGAAACTGCGAAGAAACTTTTAAGACATTGGCCATACGTTTATTGTCCTACTATGGCAAATTTATTTACGCTATACGCCAATCCTCAAGTTGGTGATATTGTAATTTTTTGGAGCAACAAAAAGAAAGAATTTGTACATACTGGATTGGTTATTAAAGTTCAAGGTGATCAATTCTGGACGATTGAAGGAAACACATCTGGTGCTTCTGGAGTGGTCAGCAACGGCGGGGGAATATGTCAAAAAACCTATTATAATTCACAACTTCCAGGAACAAAATTCTGTCGTCCTGATTATTCCATTGTTACATCTATTAAATCTAATTCTACCACAAATACTTCCACAACTACTGCCACAACTAAAAACTGGATTGAATATGGTGATAAAGGAAATGATGTTAAAGCTCTCCAGACAAAACTCAATAAAGTTGGATATAAGCTTGAAGTCGATGGCGTTTGTGGTAATGCAACAGTAGATGCAATTAAAGACTTCCAAAAGAAATATAATCTTGCAGTTGATGGACAGGCAGGAAAGAACACAATCACAAAACTTGACTCTGTAATTGCCGCAAAGGAAAATAAAAACTTTAAAGCATTCGTGGGTGCATGTACAACAGATGGAACATCTGTATATCAGAAAGCAACTGGTGCTACTGCTCTTGCCACATATCCGAAGCTTAATCGAGGAAATCTTGTTGATGTTATTGGACTGTCTGGATCTCGTTACAAAATCAAAATTGCAAATACTTACACAGGTTATATTGACAAGAATAAAATAACAACTCCAGACAAGCTTAATTCTATTAAATCTGAATATCCTTATGTTGGAAAATGTACCGGAAATGATGTGGCTGTACGTAAAGATGCAGGAACTTGTTATGCTAAAATTTCTGGATATCCAACGCTTAATAAAGACAATAAAGTTGATGTTCTTGGAACGAAAAAAGATAGTTCTGGAAATGTATGGTATAAGGTTCAGATTGCCAAAAAATATACTGGTTATGTTTTTGGAAAATATATTAAGAAGATTTAATTTTATTAATTTAACGAAAGGAATTAAGGATAAATGAAATGATTGATATATTACATGAGTTAAATTCACAAGGATGGTTTAATGTTATATTAATTATAATCCTTGTTGCATTACTAATTATTGAACTTACAAAAATACGAAAAGGATTAATGGAATCTCTTGATTTAAAATCTGGTAAAGAATTGAGACAAAATGCATTAGATGAACGAATGGATAGGTTAGAAAATAAGATTAATTTTGTAGAAACTTCTTTTACCCAAAGTCAAGAAAAATATCATAATCAAAGTATTGAAATTCGTAATAAGTTACAAGATAATCAGCAAGGATTAAGTGCTCAGATTTCTGAATTAAAACAATTATTTATAAGCAAAGAAATTGACGATATGAGATTTGAGTTATTAGATTTTGCAAATGCTGTTATGAATAAACGCAGATATAATAAAGAACAATATGATCATGTTCTTGAAATCTACGATAAGTACGAAAAAGTTCTTGAAGAAAACGGTATGGAGAATGGACGAGTGACATCTTCTATGGAATTTGTAATAGAACAATACAAAAAACTTATGTCTGTAAATTTCAATCATGATAAATTAGAACATCAAGGAGAAAAATATTATGAAGAATATTAACTGGTTAGTTAGAGCAAAAAACAAAGCATTTTGGATCGCATTGATTCCTGCAATTTTATTATTGATTCAAGTTATTGCAGCTGTATTTGGAATCACATTAGATTTAGGTGACCTTGGAAATAAGTTACTTGCTGTAGTTAATGCTTTATTTGCAGTGTTATCTATTCTTGGTATTGTAACTGATCCAACTACTGCTGGTGTTACAGACTCAGAACAAGCTCTTACATATACAGAACCGAAAGAATAACTGATAAAAATATTATAATATATTGACATTTTTGTAAATCAATTTTACTATAAAGAATGCATACATATTTCAAACAGCAATGGTTATACTCTAACTATTGCAACATTATAGGGACATAGTTTAAATTACTATGTCCCTATTTTTTTACGTTTTATTTTTATATAAATTTTTTGTCTGTTTTCATAAAATATCTCATGCCAGAAGATCCTGCAAAAACTTTTCTACTTTTTTCTGTAAAATATCCTCGTTCAACAAGATCAGTCATTATTAACGCTAAATTTTGTCGATAAAATTGAAATCCATCTGCATCATTATTTTTTATAATTTCTATAATATCTGATATATTATACCACTTATCCTTTTTCATATATTTACGACAAGTAACAACTTTGAATAATTTTCTAATCATGTTTTTGTTTCGTGATTTTTCTATTTTAATTTTTTCAGCTAATAAATCTTGTGTGTATTCTATAATATTATCAATAGTATAAGTTTGACTACTTCCACAATAATCGTATAATAAATCATATAAAGTTTTTACAGTATCTTCAAAATTTTGAAATATCTTGATTATATCTTTCTCTTTTGTATTAATCGGAGTTATTTTTTCATACACATTATTTAATGATTTTCTTAGTGAATACGCATAATATAATTCTGTTAGTATTTTTTGTTCTTCTGTCGCCCTATCTTCTGAAACATTTTGTATTGCATTTTCTATTATATGTTTCTCTGAATTATTCATTATATTCCTCTCATCTTATAAAATATAAAATGGGATGTGCAGACACCCCATTTTATACAATATCCATGTGCTATTATGATGTAAAAACTATATATGAGTATATGGAAAATTGCTCTATTAGTATAACAAGAATAACATATTGTGTCAATGTTTTGTATTATAAAATTGTCTGATAATTTTATTGGTATGATTTTGAAATTATAGTTATAAACATGTGAACATATTATAGCGCAGAATTGTATATACAATTTACTCTTAATGAACAATGTTTATGCAATGAACATTTTGATCTTTTACCAACTAATTTTCAAGATAATGTTCTCTACATAATGGTGAAATATAAATGGGGAACGGATATAAATAAATTTGATAATGGTGAAACAATGGGGAATAATTTTAAGAAATGTTGATTTTACAAGGAATACAAGGAATTTGAAATGGTACCGGAAACCACTGCTCTATCCACTGAGCTACAGGTGCATAATGAAAAACATAACTTCTAAATTCAGGTATGAAATTATCAAAGTAGTTTTACACTGTTTATGATTTTAACACAAATCCATGAAATTGTAAAGATTTTTTTAAACAGTACATATTCATCACACATTTTATGGTTGCTGTTCACTCCGTTCTCCGTATCATTTTACGCACTTTGGTCATTTTTCCAGGCCAGAAGGGCGAACACATTCACCCTTCAAACCTGTATACCACATATTTTTCTGTCTGTGCAATAGGGGTACATCCTGCCTGACGGATATAGTCATGATTTGTAAGATCTACCGGAAGAACGAGATAATCGGTTTCCGTTCTTTTCAATACCTGCCGGAACTTATCAATCCCTACATCCATCTGATAACTGATCACATCCATGATCACTTTCTGGATCTGGTAGGCCTTGCTGTTTTCGTAGTTTCCTACCACGGTACTTCCTGCACGATACAGGATAAAATTACGATCCAGAACAAGGATCAGTGACGGATCATACTGTCTAGCCACCAGATTCAGCTCATTGTCAAAAACAACCTTGGGTTGTTCTTTATCGCAGTCCTGATGGATCACATCGCATACTGAGCGCAGCTCATTCGGGACTTTATAGATGTTTTCCGCCATCACATAATCTTTTGCAATGCCGGGAACAGGTGTCCCCGTAGTGACGATCACTGCCGCAAGGATCAGCGCTGTTACAGCCTTCAGCCATCGAAACCTTACCGCTTCTACGATCCGTACAGCATAATAGGCAGCACCCGGGATCACCGGAAGGATCCAGATAAAACGATAATATTCACTTTCAAAATGTACCTTTGGTATCACATATTTTACAAGAACCGGATTATATACCGTAAGTGCCAGAAAGACTAGATAATACAGGAACACTCTGGATTCTTTTCTCCTGCGGTAAAAAATATCCCAGAGTATACCTGCCAGAAAAAATACAGGCAGCAGACAGCCACTCCAGTAATTCTCCATACAGATCTGCACAAAACGCAATCCCAGTTCTTCGATCGTTACTCCCGCCATTTTCTTCTCCTATCTATGGTATCTTCCCAGTTTCTTATGATGCCGGAAATGCGATCCATCCAAGCTTCGCCGAAAAATAAACCAGGGCATACAAAAATCCCGGCAGCATACAAAGCGCATAGGGAATCGCGTAGGAAAGCTTTTTCTTCAGCACCATCACCGGAAGGATCGCCGTACTGACTACTGCAGGATAAATAAGGGAGGATCCTGAAAACGTCAACGCACTGACTGCAGCAATGAAAAGCAGCACCCAGCTCTCTTTATTTCTGCCATCTTTGTTGAGCCAGAGCCGTATACTTACCAGAAGCGCTGCCGGAATGGAAATATTTGCCAGCAGGGCCTTCCCTTCATAAACCCGCATAAACGCAAAGGTTCCTGTTGTATAGATAGAAAAAGAAAACAATTGCATCAGACACACAAAAAGAACCATCAGGTCTGCTTTTTTTTCATCTCCACGAAAAAAGCTTTTTCCGATCTGGTAGATCAGAAGGTTGATCATCAGCATGTTGATCACAGACATCACGACCTTGGACTGAACGATCGGGTGGATGCCCAGAAGGACACACCACACCGCATTGTTCATCGGATATGCAGAAAGATCATAGCGGAGATTAAAATTTCTCTGGATAACACCGGTAAGCGGACTGTATCGGGCAAGAGTGTCTGTATACACAGAAGTGCTTACTGCACCAATATAATGTGTTGCATCTGCAGTAACGTCCTGATATGCAGCCACCAGAAAACACTGCAGGATCACTGCCGCAACGGTCAAAAGCAGCAGCAGTGAATGCTTCCGAAATGTTTCTCCTATCCGGTCCAGCTGTCCCTTCCAAAGTTTATGCGCAAACAGACATGCTGCCAGTACACAAGCTGCCATGATCACCATCCACAGATACGAAAAGGTACTCAGTTTTACCCATTTCAGTGTCATAGGAACTGCAAGTATCTCAAAAGCCGCAAAATACAGAAGATATCCCAAGACCAGTTCCATGGTTACTTCCGCCTTCATTTTCAGTATCCGTGTCAGCAGACTTCCTGCACAGAAAAATACCAGCAGCTCCAGGATCAGTCCGGCAATTGCCAGTATCAGCTCCTGCATTTCACACCTTCTCTCCGGCTTCTCTGGCAAGGATTCCCATTGCAACCTTCTCCGGAGTGATCGGGAGCTCTCTGACACGTACACCTGTTGCATTATAAACCGCATTGGCAATAGCCGGACAAGGTGTATCGATCACAAGCTCACCAATGGATTTTGCACCGAAAGGACCTGTCTTCTCGTAGCTGCTCTCAAACTCGATCCGCACCTTCGGAATATCCATACGGTTGGGGATCTTATACTGCATAAAAGAATTGTTACGGATCTTTCCCTTATCTGTATACTGCACATCCTCATACAGAACCATTCCGATTCCCTGACCGATACCGCCTTCTGCCTGCACTCTGGCAAGATTTGGATTGATCGGAGTTCCACAGTCGATCACGCCCACATAATCAATGACATCGATCTGTCCGGTCTCTTTATCGACCTCCACTTCAGCGGCACCTACCATAAACGGTGGCGGAGAGATCGGAGAAGAATATTCTTTTACAACCTGAAGCTCACTGCAGACTCCACAGGTCGCTTTTCCTGCGATCTGCTGCAGCGTTACCTCTTTTCCGTCTTCTGTGCGGACTTTTTCTCCGTCAAAATCAGAATCCTCTGCAGATACTCCAAGCATCTGTGCGCCAAAAGCGTGGATTCTCTTTCTGAGTTCTCCGCAGGCCTGGATCACGGCATTTCCGGTTGCATAGGTTGTGGAAGATGCATAAGAACCGGAATCATAGGGAGAAATATCTGTATCCACACTGAATACCACGATATTTTTCATATCTGTATCCAGACAGTCTGCTGCCATCTGAGCAAGAATGGTATCACAGCCGGTTCCCATATCAGAACATCCAAGTGCCAGGGTATAGGAACCATCCTCATTTAATTTAATGTCTGCTCCGCCGACATCGATTCCTGCAATAGATGAGCCCTGCATAGCCATAGCGATACCGACACCCCGTACTTTGCCGTTACCCATATCACGGAACGGATATTTCTCATCCCATCCGATCATTTCCTTTGCACGGGCGAGGCATTTATCCATGGTACAGCTGCCGTTGATCGGTACATCCGGATATCCCGGAAGTGCCTCTCCCTCCATAGGCATGTTCAGCTCACGGAATTTTACCGGATCCATCCCCATCTTATGAGCCAGCTCATCTGCTGCGGACTCCACAGCAAAAATACCCTGTGTGGCACCATAGCCACGATAAGCGCCAGCTGCCTGCATATTGGTGTAAACAACATCATAAGCAAAACGGTAGGCTTCCGTATGACGATACAGCGCAATGGATTTATGGCCTGAAAGTCCTACGGTTGTAGGCCCATGCTCTCCATAGGCACCGGTGTTGGAAAGAGTATAAAGATCGATTGCCTTTACAATACCGTTTTCGTCTGCACCCATACGGATATGGACTTCCATCTCATGACGCGGAGAAGACGCGATCATGGATTCCTTTCTGGAAAAAACGATCTTGGACGGACGCCCGGTAACCCATGTTACCAGTGCCGGGAAAACCTCACTGACAGAAGACTGTTTTGCACCAAAGCCCCCGCCGATACGAGGCTTGATCACACGAACTTTGGAAGACGGAATGTTCAGCGCATTTCCTACGATCCTTCGGATATGAAACGGGATCTGGGTGGAAGAAACCACCGTCAGTCTCTGAAAATGGTCCATATAACAGTAGGTACGGAAGGTCTCCATCATGGTCTGCTGATTTGCCTTTGTGTGGTAAACCTGATCTACTGTATACGCACATTTTTCCAGCATGGCATCCACATCACCCACTTCTTCTACATTGGAGGAACAGAGATTACGCTTATTATCTCCGCCGGCCGGGATCGGCATATACCAGTCATCCTCCGGGTGCACCAGAATGGGATTATCCTTGGCTGTGTGGATATCCAGAACCGCTTCCTCCACACGATATTTTACCTTAATGCGTTTCAGGGCTTTATCTACTGCCTCTTCTGTCTCACCGGCTACGATGGCAACCGGATCCCCTACAAAACGCACATGCTTATCTATGATATAACGATCCCATGGACTGATCTCCGGCGCTGTCTGCCCGGCCAGAGTAAATCTTTTGTGGGAAACATCCTCATAGGTCAGAACACAGGCAATCCCCTCGATCTTCTTTGCAGCCTCTGTCTTGATCTCTTCCACCCAGGCATTGGCATGAGGACTTCTTAAGATCTTGACGATCAGGCAGTCAGAAGGTGCAAGATCATCGGTATAGACCGGTTTTCCGGTTACCAGCGACATTGCATCTGTTTTTGGCACCGGCTTGTTTACGTATTTCATTTTCCTTCCTCCTGTCCTTTTTTATAGTCGAGAAATTTCAGGATACTTCTGGTCTGTCCCACAAATCCCGAGCAACGGCACAGATTTCCGGAAAGATACTCCAGGATATCCTCTTCTGTGGGATCTTCCAGTTCCTTTAACATGGCAAATACATTCATGATAAATCCCGGATTGCAGAAGCCACACTGCTCTGCTCCCTCATTTGCCATAAAAGCGCCGAATTCCTTTGCTTCCTCCTGCATTCCCTCCAGAGTCACGATCCGTTTCCCGTCTGCGCGGGCAGCCAGCATGGAGCAGGACAGTACCGGACGTTCATCCATCAGCACAGTACAGAGACCACAGTTTGCAGTCTCACAGCCACGTTTTACGCTGTAACAGCTGTTTTTCCGCAGGAAATCCAGAAGCAGTTCATCCGGACGTACCTCTGCCTGCCGTTTTACACCATTCAGCCAGAAAGTGATATTCATTCTGCTCTCCCTCCGATCTCTTCCCAGGCTCTTCTTGTAAGGACTTTCACAAGAAGACTTCTGTATTCTTTTGAAGCACGCATGTTCTTGTCTGTAGGAACATGTTCCGACGCATATGCGGCAAAAGATGCTGCTGCATCCTTTTTCTGCTGTGCATTCATCTGTACAAAATCTTTTAAGATTTCCTCTTCATCTTCCACGATCATTGCTTTTCCGGGTCTGGCCCCAATGACAGTTCTTGCTTTTCCGTCAATAAGAGCGGCCGCACAGGTGAGCACGGGAAAATCTGTGGAATTGTTCCGCTGACTTAAGTACACACTGTTCAGCGGCTGTTTTTTTACAATGATATTTACCAGGATATCGTTATCCTTTTCCATGGATGCAAACTGTGCCAGCGGAATGGTTCCGCCATTGTACAGCTCCACCCAGGTATCCAGTGCCAGAAACATGGTCAGTACATCGGAAAATCCGAATCTTCCGAAAATACTTCCGCCCACTGTGGCACAGTTTCGAAACTGCACACCCACAATGTGCCGTACACTTTCACGGATAGCACTGTTTGTATAGGCATTCAGCTCTTTGTGGGTTTCCAGCGCATGAAGTGGTGTCATGCAGCCGATCACAAATGCTTCTTCTGTTTCTGTAATAGTATCCAGCCCAAGACCTGACAGGTCAATGGCTGTCATGATGTTCCTGTTTCCCATTTTCAGCCAGACCATACCGCCCAGCACACAGGCTGTTCTTTTCTGGTTCAGTTCATATGCCTGTTCAAGGCTTTCTGCCTTTATGTAATTCTTTATCTTCAGCATACTTTATTCCCTTCTGAATTCTCATTCTCTTTCTTTACGGCTGTTTTTTCAGCCGAGCATTTATTTTAACAGACTGTCAGCTAAATAGCTATTGTTTTTTTCTCTGCTGTTCTGATGCCGCATCAGTCAGCGGTCTCCAGAACGATAAACTGATACGGTTTCAAAATGATTTCTTTTTCTGTGATCTCCACAGCTTTCTGATTATTCAGAAGCACCTCTTTTACTTCTCCCGGCAAAGATACCTTCTGTGACTGTGCCTGCATATTTCCCAGGATCAGAAGATTTTTCTCACCGTTTCTTGTATATGCGATCAGATTCTTCTGTTCTTCCTGATATGGAGCGAATGTTCCGTATACAAGCGTTTCTTTATATTCCGGAGCTTTTCTCAATGCAGTCAGCTTTTTGTAGAAAGAAAGGAGGGAGTTACTATCCGTTAATTGAGACTCTATATTGATCTCCTTATAATTCGGATTAACCCCAAGCCACGGCTCTCCTTCTGAAAATCCCGCATTTTTCTCTGCGCTCCACTGTACCGGAGTTCTGGCATTGTCTCTGGAAAATGCGGAAGCAGCATCAAGCGCTTCTTTTTCACTGCATCCGGCACGGAGCGCTACCTGGTATTCATCGATGGTACTGATGTCATCGATCTGATCCATAGAAGTAAACTCCATATTTTCCATACCGATCTCCTGCCCCTGATAAATAAACGGAATTCCCTTCAGCAGAAAATAAACACCTGCCAGGAGCTTCCTTGAATCCGGACAGCGGTCTTCCGGAGAAATATAGTGACAGACACCTCTTGGCTCATCATGATTCTCAATAATGTTGGAGATCATGCCGGTATCCCCAATCTTTTTCTGCGTATGGAAAATACACTTCTTGTACTCTTCCGGAGTCAGGTACGGTTTGGATGCATACCAGCCATCCTCGCTCTTTCCGTAACAGGTTTCTTCAAAATCAAACATGGATGAAAAATATCCGTTTTCTCCGATAAAATCTTTGATCTCATCTTCCTTTTCATTGAAGACCTCTCCTACAGTAAAAGCATCATAGGGATGAAAGCACTTCTCAGCCATCTCTCCCAGAAATTCTCCAATCCCTTCTGCCTCCTCCAGCATCCTCCCGACGCTGCAGAGCCCATCTGCACGATCGGCAGGATAATCGGAAAACGGAAGCTTCTTCTTGATATTGATAATGGCATCAATACGGAATCCGCCAAGCCCTTTTTCCATCCACCAGCGGATGTTTTTGTAGACTTCCTCTCTTACTTCAGGATTCTCCCAGTTGAGATCCGGCTGCTTCTTGTGGAATACATGGAGATACTGTTTATCCGGATGTCCCGGAAGCTCTTCCCATACCGGACCACCGAAATAGCTTCTCCAGTTGCAGGGAACTTTATCATCCTTTTTGTCCCGGATATAAAAGAAATTTCCATACTTTCCGTCCGGATCCTTAATGGCCTGCTGAAACCACTCATGCTCATCGGAGCAGTGATTTACCACCAGATCCATAAGGATGTACATTTCTCTTTTTTTTGCTTCTGCGATCAGACGATCCATATCCTCCATGGTCCCAAACCTCGGATCAATCGCATAATAATCTGCAATGTCATATCCCTGGTCTGCAAGGGGAGATTTATAGATTGGGGAAAGCCAGAGGATATCTGCTCCCAGTTCCTTAAGATAATCAAGCTTGCTGATGATTCCCGGGATGTCTCCGATCCCGTCTCCGTTGGAATCATAAAAGCTCTTGGGGTATATCTGATATACCACTTTGTCATGCCACCATTTTCGTTTCATCGTAATTCCTCCTATGCCTGTTTGATCATGCAGTACTGCTTCAGATCAAATCCTTTTTTCTGTACAATGCCGTATAATTTAAATCCGAATTTCTCATACATGGAAACATTTGCCGGATTATGGGTTTCCAGAGAGATCATCAGCTTATGCCTGTCCGCATAATCGATCACCTCATCCATCAGCTTTTCAGCAAGACCGTGATGCTGCATCTTCGGCGCCACTGCCAGATAGATCACATGAAGCCTTTCTGCTGTATGAAGCTGGGAAGTCCAGCTGGAATTCAGATAGTCTTTTCCCTGGATGAATTTCCGCAGGGTCGCAAGACTTGGATCCTCTTTGATCAGATAGCCATCTGTTTTCAGAAGGGCAAAAAAATCCACCATCAGATTATGTAAGGCTGCTTCATGCTCCGTTCCGTCGGATACTACCAGGATACTGTTCAACTCACTGCTGTCTGCATAAATCTCGCAGGTCTCAAAAAACTCCGTAAGATCACAGGTAAAAAGCTCCGGCATCAGCCGTTCTCTGGTATCCCTGTCCGGGATCAGTGCATGATACAGAGGATCCTCCGAAAAACATACGGTCAATATCCGGATCAGCTTATCCAGATCTTCTTCTTTCACTCGGTATAAATTATGGCTTTCCATTCTTTCCTCCAGGTATGGTTTTATTCTGTTCCTTTTTCAAACATATCACTGACCTCGCAGATCAGATTCCTGAGCTTTTCCGCTGCACGGATCAGATATTCAATATCATCGGCATAATAACGCTTCTGTCTTTCCCAGGCTTCCTTGAGGCTCTGCTTTTCCGCCTCCAGACTGTCACCCGGCTTCTTTTCCTTCAGCCTTTCCACAAGATCATAAAGGTTCTCATGATGGATGATCCTGCCCTTTCCCCACATCAGGCGATCCGGGGACTGCTTCAAGATATATTCCGTAAAATGATAAAAGACTTCCCGCTCAAACTGAAAGGCATAACAGTTGTTGTCAATACTGTAAAAAGCCTCCAGCGCAGGTGCGATCTCTCCTTTTTCCAGATATCCCATCGCTTTCTTCAGTGCATAAAGATTGTTCTGCACTGCCTGCTGCGGAAAGATCACATTGTCATCCCAGTCCAGACGTACCAGATAATCCTGGGATTTTCGGAATACACCGAGAAGCTTTTCGGTAATGGCATCGGCTTTTTTCCAGTCACGTTTTTCTTCCGGAAGGCTGTTGAAGTGCCGTACCTGCTCTGCAAGGATGGCAGCCGCTTTTTTTGCCTCTTCTGTTTTTTTCAGAAGGAGTGTACTGTCGGCGCCGGTCTGCATACACAGATCCGTATCCAGGGTCTTAATACTTTGGTCCAGTACCCGCCCGAAATCCATTGGCGGCAGAGCAAGGCTGTCAATAGCCAGAAGAAGTTTCAGATAAAATTCATGATGGAATCTGTATACCTCTTCCTCATAAACATCCTGGTTATCGTATTGGGAATGATAATAATTTTCCATAAACGGGCCACCGCTGAAATCATTGACCATGGACGGGATCCCGGAAATAGCCATGGTAAAATCATCAGACCAGGTTTCAATGGGATACAACGTGGTCATGCCCTCCGGATAAATCCCCTCCGGCATCTGCACAGCATCCACGAAGCTGCGCACAAAATCCGCATACTCATAGGTACATCGTACTGCATCTCTGGTACTGTGTGCATGAGCCGGAAGCTCAAAATTCAGATCTGCGATCACGTGCCCCTGCCACTCCGGTCTCGCCTCAAATACCTGGCGGTAAGCACCTGTGGACCAGTCATATTTTGTGTCGGAAATCCCCCATTCTTCTGCTGCAAGAGCACATACCACAATAGTATGGCGAGGTTTATAGCCACCACGGAGCAGCGCCCTGGCAATTCCAATGATCATGGCCACTGCCGCATTATCGTCCTGAAATCCCTCAAAATAGGAATCATAGTGAGCACTTAACAGGATCATGGAATCCGAATCGGTTCCCGGGATTTTGCCAACGATATTGTAGGTATACTGGTCTTTGATCACCTCTGTGTCCGCATCAAATTCCACGGAAAGCTCCGGAACACGATTCCCATTCTCATTTTTTTCCTCCATCAGCTGACGGATCATAAGAAAATCTGCCCGTGACATGGAAAATGCAGGCGCACAGGAAGGTCCTGCGATATCCTGTGCATTCAAAGCCGTATCATCGATCTGTGCGTATCCTCTGCTCTGTACAGCGATCAGAGCTGCTGCACCCTTCAGGTGTGCCTGATACACCGGGTAGTTGATCCACCATTCTTCTCTCTGATTGATCTCGATAAGAACCAGCTTTCCTTTCACATTGATATCCTTATATTCGTCAGCTGTACCCTTTCCAAGATATACAAGATCAAACCTCTGAAAGCCATTGGTCTTAAAATCTGTCTGATATGCGCCAAGCTGGATCTCCCGGCAGGTTCCCTCTCTGTCATGGCAGCGCATCACAGCTTTTTTAAATTCCCATGCATCCACACGGATCTTATCTTTTTCTACCTGTGTGAGACCAGCTTTTTTCATTTCTTCCAAAAGCATATCTCCGGTTTTTCGCTCTGCCAGGGAGCCTGCTGTACGGTATCCCAGAACCGGATTTGTTTTTTCCTGTTCCATGCGCCTGGCCAGATCATAAGATTCTTTTATATTCAGGCATGAAACACATTTCTCCACGATGTTCAAATTTACTGTCATCCCTTTCTCGGCAGTTCCCTGCCGGCAGTTCCGTCCTCCCGGCAGAGATATTCCTCTAACTGTTATAGATTATACCTTATCAATGTGCGGATTTCCAGATAAAAAAACGCGATTTGTTCTGATCATCAGAGACATGGTGTTGGTGACACCGAACATGGCTTCCATGATCTCTGACTGATCCACAATGGAAAAAGCGTCTTCGTCCTGCTCAAAGCGTTCCATCAGGAGCTCTGTAAACGCATTTTCTGCCAGATCCAGCTTACCGGTACCCACACTCGTCTTGGAAAGGTTCCCTTTTTTCGCCTCCGCCGATTGCGTTTTCGCTGCTGTTTTCTGCGCCAGCTTCGTATGCGCCACTTTAAAATATCCCACAGTTCCCGCACCTGCCACACAGACAGCCGCCACCGGGATGATCACCATAAGCCTTTTACACCGTCGTTTCATTTTCCTTAACCTCCAAATATGCTGTGTATGTTCTCTCTGTTTTAAAAATATTTTAAAAAAAATGTGTAAAGTCTTTGTGTGATCTGTGAAAAAGGCATCCTGTTTTTTATATACAAATACAAATAATTAATTATATTTTCTGTCTGCTACCATTATTTTTTGTATATATTAAATATTATTTTAAAAATTATATATTATTTTCTGGTATTTTTTACCGAAATATGTTATAAAAGAAATAAGAAAAACTACCGGAAATCAGATATTCCTGCTTCCGGTCCGAGATAAAGGAGGTATCTTTATGGCAAAACGTATTATCACCATCAATCGTATGTTTGGAAGCAACGGACGCCTTATCGGCAAGACTCTGGCTGAAAACCTGGACATCGGTTTTTATGATAAAGAACTGATCGACATGGCTGCCAAGAAAAACAATATCCCCTTCGACACCCTGGCAAAGGTAGACGAGAAAAAAGCCAGTCAGTGGGTATTTCCCGTTGACAGTGAGCTGCAGTTTACAGATAATTTCTCTTTTGTACCAATGAACGATGTGCTCTATGATCTCCAGAGAAAGATCATCCTGTCCCTTCCGCAGAGAGAGGACTGCGTAATTGTCGGCCGCTGTGCGACCAATATCCTGAAGGATAAATCACTTAAACTTTTTATCCATGCACCTTTTGAGGAAAGAGTTCAGAATGTGATACGCCGTACCAGCAGAGAAGAAGCCAGCGCACGGAAGCTGGTCAAAAAAATGGATAAAGAGAGAAAAGCTTACTATGAATACTTTACAGACAGCAAATGGCTGGATATGACACAGTATGATCTCTGTATTGACAGCAGCCGGTTTTCTATGGAGCAGATTATTGAGATTGTAAAGAGATGTCTTTAGGATTCTTTTTTTCTGAAAATTCTTTTCTGAAAAATGTTTTTACGCTTTGGAAGCGTAAGTGAAACCGCAGGGGAGGGGAAGCACTCGTAGTTGCGAAAGGCCGTTTCCCCTCCCCTGCACCCCTTCCCTCAGGCCCCGCTAGAAATCGTACGTTTTGGTCATGTTACGTTACTGACAGGGCGATGGATTCTGCGTTTGTTTAAAACGCCAGGCTGTGCCGATCTCATCGGCATAACACCTTTCAACAAGAAGACGTATCCTTCCCACCATTCCAACACATTGAGCAACACCAAAATATTTATTGACCAGACGCTATCCTTCCCACATCTCCAACTGCGGACGCTCAACTCATCAAAACGTAAGGACAGGACACCACGCGTCCGCTTCCACCTCTCCGTCTGAAACGTCAGCCGGGGAAGTGACAGTCCTCCGGGCTGCTACGGAGGAGGGGTGATGATGGTTAGGTTGCGGGAGACGGCGTTATTGCGGAAGGGCCCAGCTGTTTGAGCCGAAGGCGAGTTCTGGGCCCTTCCGCAATGGTTTTAGCCGGCTCACGGAACCTTAGCAGCATCCCCCGACGGAGTCCGGCCCGGAGGACTGTCACTTCCCCGGCGTCCGTTCACCAATATACTCTTTCAAAAACTCATATATATCCCCCTCCAGCGGCGGACACCCCTCCACATAATTCTGAAACTTACAGGTACAGTGTCCCACACCAAGCACTCCCGTCTTACCACGATACCCCTGTCCGATGCAGATCTTTTCATCCAGCTTCTCAAAAAGCCCCTCTTCCTTCAGCATCTCCAATGCCGGGATCAGATACCCGTAGCAGGCACTGCAGGATTCCACTTCCTCTACGGCATCCGCAAGCTCCACAACCTTTCTGGATATCGGCATCCTCTGATCCGCACCATCCTCCAGAAATCTGACATCTGCTTTGGAAATATCTGAGCAGCCCACGCCAAGCTCACCTGCCAGCTTCACATAAGGAACCTCAGCTACCTCATAATGCATCATCTGACACACATATGCATCCACAAGAACCGGATCACAGGCAGCCATCACCCGGTTCATCACGACAGGATTTCCGCCATCCTCAAAATCCAGATCCCCGCAGATATTATCCACAACAATAAAGTCCTGCTGTATCCCCATATTCAGATGAGCAATGGGTTTATGAAGCCCCAGAGAATGAAACCGTCTCTTTTCCTTATTTGGGATCAACCCCTTCATATTCTTAAGGGCACAGGTGATCTTTGTCTGACAATGGCCTTTCAGAACCGGCACATTGATCAGAAAATCAAGCTCCTTTACCCGCTCACAGACATTCAGCTCCATTCCGCCGCAGTCCACAGAAATACCCTTATCCTTCTGCATATCCCAGAACGGCACCTGATACTCTTCCTCAAGCCTGTCAAAGCCACAGGTCTCAAAGGCCTCCCTTGTCTTATCTCCTACCCAGGATCCCTCCAGCATCACCATATCCCGGAAGCCATGCTCCTTCAGATACTCGATAATTCCTGCAACCACTTCCGGATGAGTCGTTGCACCCCAAGAAGCCTCTGAAGGAGAAACCAGATTCGGCTTGATCCCGATCTTTTTCTTTCTGTCCCCGATATGGGACTGAAGATCCGCTTTTTCCAGAAGCTCCTTTGTCATTCTTTTATATTCCGTACCACTGGTAATAAAAATCTGATTTTTATCCATAATTATCAAAATTCCTTTCTTTCTGCAATGTGAATGTTGATCCAGATCCACACCAAAGCCCTGCAAAGCTTTTATCATCAGATGAGCCAGACAAAACAGCCGACAAATACAGCAGTCATCACATGCATCACAATCATAAAAAATACCCTCTCTACCGGTTTCCCGGTAAAAAGGATATTTTATCCGACACAGCAGTCTCGTATTATCTTTCGATCTTTGCCCCGTTCCACCATGGGAATTCTCGGTTCAGCCATTTTCCCGCAAGCTCACTCCATGGTTCACAGGCTCTTGCGATCCCTCTGCCGTTTTCGTTGGCAGTCAGCTCATTTGCCAGGCCAATCCCATGGGGTCCCTGCGGAAAAACATGATACTCCACTGGAATGCCCTTTTTATAGAGTGCCTGAACAAAGAGAAGTGTATTATCCAGCAGCACCGTCTGATCCTCAAAGGTATGCCAGATAAAGGTTCTGGGTGTATCTTCCGTAACCTGAAATTCCAGAGACATCCGATCTTTCAGCTCCTCATAACGATCTCCCAGAAGATTTCGAAAGCTTTCTTCATGACCAGCTTCCCCTGAAGTGATCACCGGATAATTCAGGATCATGCCATTGGGACGGATCCTCTCGTTTTCCATTCCCGTGATCCCGGCAAGCTCCTCCGTATTCCAGAATACTCCCAGAGAAGCTGCCAGATGGCCTCCTGCTGAAAAGCCGGACACAATGATCTTATTCTTTTCAATATGCCACTTATCGCTGTTCTCTCTGAGAAGAGCTACTGTTTTTGCCAGCTGACGGAGAGCCACCGGATATCTGGCAGGTGCCACACTATAACGAAGTACCACTGTGTGATAGCCCATTCCCATAAACCGGACAGCAATGGCTTCTGCCTCTCTGTCAGAAGTCATGCCATAAGCTCCGCCCGGACAGATCACTATGACCGGACGCTTCTGTCCCGGATAGAGTTCTTTCGACTCCTGCCAGAAATAGGTCTCTATCCATGCCTCATTATAGTCCTTTGTTTTTTCTTCGATCACAATTCTTTCGTTGATCATTCCGACTTTCCCTTCTTCATTTCATTGCTTCTCTGATCGCTGCAAGAAGTTCATCGTACTCTTCGTAAGCCGGAATTTCCGGATGATCTGCACGGATCTGCTCTGTACTGCGGAAAAGGAAGCCTGCTTTGCTTGCCTGGATCATTCCGAGATCATTGTAGGAATCTCCGCTTGCGATAGTCTCAAATCCCATGGACTGCAGTGCCTTCACAGTTGTCAGCTTAGATTTCTCACAGCGCATCTTAAAGCCTGTGATCTCTCCGTTCTCTGCTACTTCCAGGGAATTACAGAAAAGTGTCGGCCGTCCAAGCTTCTCCATCAGTGGAGTTGCAAACTGTGTAAAGGTATCACTGATCAGTATCACCTGGGAAAAGGATCTCAGCTCATCCAGAAATTCCTTTGCTCCCGGAAGGGGATCGATCTTTGCAATAGTCTCCTGGATCTCTTTCAGTCCCAGACCATGTTCTTTCAGAATTCCAAGTCTCCAGTTCATCAGCTTATCATAATCCGGCTCATCACGGGTTGTTCTCTTGAGCTCCGGGATTCCGCTTGCCTCTGCAAATGCGATCCAGATCTCCGGTACCAGTACACCTTCTACGTCCAGACATGTAATATACATCTTTCATATCCTCCTCTTGATCCAACTTACCGTTAATATTTCACAGAGTCTGACTCCTTCCGGCTATCAGAACTCTTTAATCTTTTAGCGCTTTACCCTGATATTACCATATGCTCTCAAGGTCTGTAAACAGTTTTATTTTTTCTTCTTTTCCGATTCATAGATCTTCAGCTCTTTCAGTGCTTTTTCCCCAAGAGGATACAGCATGAAAATATTAAAGATCGTCATCAGGCCGATTCCTACATCTCCCAGATCCCATACAAATGTGTAAGCCGCGATCCCACCGATAAATAGCATCACCAGTGCCAGCACCTTATATCCTGTCTGTGAACCCCAGTTATCACCGAAAAGATAGGCCACATTGCCTCTTGCATAAAACAGGATTCCCAGGAATGTGGAAAAGCTGAACATAAACAGTGTTGCAGCAATAAAGATCACTCCAAACTGCCCCATATGATAATGCATGGCAGTCTGAAGAAGTTCCATTCCGGAAAGCCCCTGTACCAGATCTTCCGGGGCCAGAAGCATGATCATAGCTGTACAGCTGCAGATCACGATCGTATCCACAAATACACCCAGGGCCTGGACAAATCCGGCTTTTACCGGACTGTCACATTCTGCTGCCGCTGCTGCACAGGGAGCGGAGCCGCTTCCCGCCTCATTGGAAAAAAGACCTCTTTTTACTCCGTTCATCAGCACGACGCCAAATCCGCCGGCAGCAGCCTGACGAAATCCGAAAGCTTCTTCAAAAATCCGTTTAAATACTCCCGGCATACTTCCGAGATTTGTAAATATAATAAACAACGTGATCACAAAATAAAGCACTGCCATCACCGGCACCAGAAGATCCAGAACTTTAACCGTTGCATTCTTCCGAAGCACGATCACAGCTGCGATCACTACCAGCACGATGGTAGTATACAGCGGCGGAATATCAAAAGCATTTTTGAAAGACGCCGTGACGGAATTACTGATAACCTGACTGATCCCACACCAGCAGATCAGGCCGGAAATGGCAAACAGAACAGAAAGCAGAACCTTTTTTCGTTTTCTGCCCTGTTTTTCTTCCCAGTAGCGGTGGATATAGTAGGCAGGACCGCCCCTGTAGCCACCATAAAGAGGATCCTTTTCTTTATAGAGCTGTGCCAGGGTTGCTTCGATAAAAGCAGTGGAGGAACCGATCAGCGCCGTGATCCACATCCAGAATACCGCTCCTGCACCTCCTGCCGAGATCGCAGCTACCACACCGACCAGATTTCCCATTCCCACACGGGTAGCTGTAGATACGATCAGCGTCTGAAATGCTGAAAGATTATTTTTGTCACTTTTCTTTTCTGACAGGGCTCGTACCATATCCGGAAAAAGACGGATCGGCAGAAGCTTTGTCCTGATGGTAAAATAGATACCGGTCGGAATCAGAAGCAGGATCAGAAGTGAGATTCCCAGCGTACTTCCTCCCGGAAGCGGAATCTTTACCAGATCTCCCCACAGAAATGTATAGACCTTTTCGATCATTGTTACTATCATGTTACTGTTTCCTTTCCCCAATCACCCCATGTGATCGTTTTGTTCTCTTTTTCTGCCCGTTGTTTGTATTTATTTCTGCAACGTTTTAAACGGGCAAAGCGTATCTTTTATTATAATAGCTTTCTGTTTGTATGTAAAGAAAAATCCCGAATCTTTCGATCCGGAATTTTTTGTATTGGTAGCTTTTCTGTTATTCGACAGATTTCTGATATCTGTCTGTTTTTATGAGCATAGCTGCATTTTACTCTCAGCCAGCCAGGTGGAACATCTCGATCAGGAATATCCAGCTCATTCCATAGTATGTTATCACAGCTACAAGGTCATTCACCGTAGTGATCAGAGGACCTGAGGCTACTGCCGGGTCCACACCAACCTTTTTGAAAAACAGCGGTATGCAGGTTCCCACTGCACTGGATACCAGCATGGCCACCAGCAGGGATAATCCGATACAGCCGGATACCGCATAGGCAAATACGAGTGTTTTTCCTTTGAATAAGAAAATATACAATCCGATCAGTACAAAAGACAGAATACCGAGCAGACCACCGTTGCAAAGACCGATCCGCATTTCCTTCAGCACAAGCTCTGCTTTCTGTCTGCCCGTCAGCGTTTCATCCATCAGTACACGGATGGTTACAGCCAGGGACTGGGTTCCAACATTTCCTGCCATATCCAGGATCAGAGACTGAAAGCACATGATGATCGGCAGACAGGTAACTACTTTTTCAAACATTCCCACAACAGAAGATACCACCATACCAAGGCCCAGAAGAACGATCAGCCAGGGCATTCTTTTTTTCATGCTTTCAAAAAGAGGTTCTTTCAGATCTTCCTCTGCAGTCAGACCGGCCAGCTTTGCATAATCCTCTCCCATCTCATCGTCTACCAGATCGATGATCCCTGCGGATGTGATCACTCCAAGGAAACGATTGTCATCGTCCAGTACAGGAATGGAATCTTCAGAATAATCCTTCAGCCGTTCCATACAGTCATCGATCTGCTCAGTGCCATACACATATGGATAGGAAGTTACGATCAGCTCTTCCATAGGGTGGTCCTGTCTTGCTGTGATCAGATCCTTCAGATCCAGCGCTCCATAAAACTCCCCTCTGTCCGTCACTGCAAAGATCGTAGAAATATTATCATTATCTGCCGCCTGGGAAACCAGCTCACTCATGGCCTGCTTTACGGTCAGGTTTTCACGGATCACAATGCAGTTCGTTGTCATTCTGCTTCCGATCTCATCCTCATCAAAGGAACGGATCATTTCAATATCTTTCCGCACCTGTTCATCCAGAAGCTGGATCAGAAGCTTGCGTTTTTCTTTATCGATCTGCTTTAAAACATCTGCCAGGGCATCGGTTTCCATTTTGGAAAGAATGGCTGCCGCTTTTTTTACATCCATCTCTTCCAGATATTGTACAGTTTCTTCTTCCTCCAGATATTCAAAAACATCTGCCAGCATACTGCTTTCCAGGATACGGTATAGTCTGCTGCGCTCCGCGGTGCTTAATTCTCTTAATACTTCCGCCAGATCGTTTTCGTGGAAATCCTGCAGCCTTTCACTTAAAACTGCCGGAGAAACACTGCTTCGGATCAGACTCAGAATATCTTTTGAAAAATCCTGATTTCTTTTTGTCATTTTCTCATCCTCCTCACATAGTTTCGCACAAAACACGCACACCAAAAACAGACATGTTAAAGCGCATGTCTATGTGCTGTTTGATTTTCGATTGTGTTTCCTTGGGATTTGAGTATAAAGCGAAATGAATTTATACATAATCGCCTTACTGTAAGATTCTCAGAATGAGAAGAATGAAAAAGATATATATTATAATCCTGCTGAAATTATAATGTAATAATACCGTACAGATTCTGATGACACCGATACATCCTGTCAAATATATCCTTCTGATATATAGATATAATATTCCCACAGATATTCTGTACACTTAAAACAGAATGGAACAGCCTCATCCCTCTCTGTTTTTTCCATCTTTCACTCCGAGAGCTACAACTTCGCCCATGAGAATCACAACTGTCCATTCTGTTCACCTGCCTTTTTTTCTTAAATTTTTTTATCAACCCGGCCATTATAACGTTCCCGGCCGGGTTTTGTCAACCGGATTTATGGTTAAATTTATTGTAAATCCGGGTAAATTTTTATGCTTCACAGAGGAGGATGTTTATGCAGCAGCATTTGCGTTAATCGTATCAATGATGTTTTTTCAAAAAGGATCAAATTAAAAAGTCCAACAACAAATGCTTCTGCACGGATCTTCAGCATTTACTGTCGGACTTTTATCCTTTTTATTCCTTTTTGAAATATATCACAATATCATATTGTAGAGCAAAAGATTATTCTGCGTGGTCTTTCAGGTACTCTGCACGCCCCTCTTCGTAGAGGTTATTTCCCTCACTGTCAATGATGACTACAAGCGGCATGTCTTCCACATAAAGCTTGCGGAGTGCTTCTGCTCCGAGGTCTTCGTAAGCGATAAGCTCTGCTTTTTTGATGCATTTTGCAAGAAGTGCTCCTGCACCGCCGATGGCTCCGAAATATACGCCGTCATATTTTTTCATTGCATCTACGACTTCCGGAAGACGGGCACCTTTTCCGATCATTCCTCTGGCGCCTACGGACATCATGGTCGGTGCATAAGCATCCATACGGCCGCTGGTTGTAGGGCCTGCGGAGCCAATGACTTCGCCTGGTTTTGCCGGAGTCGGACCTACATAGTAAATGGTAGCATCTGTAGGGTCAAAAGGAATCTTTTCTCCTTTTGCAAGGGCCTCGCACATTCTCTTGTGACCTGCATCACGGGATGTATAGATGGTTCCTGTCAGTAAAACCTGGTCGCCTGCATGGAGAGTTCTTGCCAGCTCTCTTGTCAGAGGCAGTGTGATCTTTCTTCTTTCCATATTAAAGCACCTCCGTTTTATGACGTGTTACATGGCAGTTGATGTTAACTGCACATGGCATACCTGCGATATGGGTAGGCATAGTCTCAATGTTCAGACCGATAGCTGTGGTCTTTCCGCCAAAGCCCTGAGGTCCGATACCAAGCTTGTTGATCTTCTCCAGCATCTCTTTCTCAAGATCTGCATAGTAAGGATCCGGGTTCTCTGTATTCAGGGGACGCATCAGTGCTTTCTTTGCAAGAAGGGCACATTTGTCAAAAGTTCCTCCGATTCCAACACCAACTACCATTGGCGGGCATGGGTTCGGGCCTGCAGTCTCCACAACCTCGAGAATGAAATCCTTGATTCCCTGAAGGCCTGCAGACGGTTTGAACATACGAATCTGGCTCATGTTCTCGCTTCCGAAGCCTTTTGGTCCTACAGTTACTTTCACCTGATCTCCAGGAACGATCTCTGTATAGATCATAGCCGGTGTATTGTCACCTGTGTTTCCACGGCGTACCGGATCCTTGACAACGGATTTTCTCAGGTAACCTTTATCGTATCCGCGGCGTACACCTTCATTAATGGCATCATTTAAATCTCCGCCTGTAAAGTGGACATCCTGACCAATTTCAAGGAATACGCATGCCATTCCGGTATCCTGACAGATCGGAACATTCTCACTGTCCGCAATATCAAAATTCTCGATAATGTTATCAAGGACACCTTTTGCGATCTCGCCGTCCTCGCAGGCACGGCAGGTTTTGATAGCATCCTTCACATCTTCCGGGAGATGTTCATTGGCTTCGATACAGAGTTTTTCGATAACCTCTGTAAGTCTGCTTACTTCGATTTCTCTCATAATAGACTCCTTTCGCTTATCTCATATGTTTTTATTATCATAACATATTGTTAACGTTCGTGGCGGGCATATTTCGGCAGAAGCATAGGAGATACGTCTCCTGTATCAACTCCTGCATTTTTCAGTTCCTCTTCATATTTTCTGATATGATCCAGGTTCATTGTGCCAAGCTCTACCTCTTTGCATTTGGCAGCTGCTTTTTTACCTGCATTTCTTCCAAATACAATTACGTCAAGAAGAGAATTTCCCATCAGTCGGTTTCTTCCGTGGATTCCGCCTGCTGCCTCTCCTGCAACCAGAAGGTTCGGGATTTCTTTTGTAAAGCCGTCTCCGTTGATCTCAAGTCCGCCGTTCTGATAATGGAGGGTCGGGTAGATCACGATCGGGACTTTTCTCATATCAATGCCGTAATTCATGTACATACGGAACATGGCAGGGATCCTCTTTTCGATAGTTCCCTCACCGCCCAGGATCTCGATCATCGGAGTATCCAGCCATACACCTTTTCGTCCACCTGGAACTTCCACGCCACGGCCTTCCTCACACTCGCGGATAACACCGGAAGCATTTACGTCACGGGTTTCCAGCGGATGAATATAAGCTTCTCCGTTTGCATTTACAAGCTGTGCACCAACGGAACGAACCTTCTCTGTTACCAGGGCACCAAGGATCTGTGACGGATAGATCGCACCTGTTGGATGATACTGGATAGAATCCTGGTAAAGAAGGGAAGCGCCTGCTCTGTATCCAAGCACGAGTCCGTCAGCAGTTGCTCCGTAGTGATTGGAGGTCGGGAATCCCTGATAATGCATTCTTCCTGCACCACCGGTTGCAATTACAACTGTTTTTGCTCTTGCAACGGAATAGTCTCCGGTTTCCATGTTGAGAAGGACTGCACCGGCAGTCTGACCTTTTTCATCCTTCAGAAGTTCTACAGCGGATGTAAATTCCACTACCGGGATCTTAAGATTTAAGACCTCATCACGGATAGTACGCATGATCTCTGATCCGGAATAATCCTTTGCAGCATGCATTCTCTTTCTGGAGGTACCGCCGCCATGTGTAGTGACCATGGTTCCGTCTTCTGCTTTATCAAACTCAACACCAAGGTCGTTGAGCCATTTGATCGCATCCGGTGCTTCCATTACCAGTCTTTTTACAAGCTCCGGTTTTGCGGCAAAATGTCCGCCTCCAAAGCAGTCCAGATAATGCTGTACCGGGGAATCATTTTCTTTATCTGCTGCCTGGATCCCGCCTTCTGCCATCATGGTGTTGGCATCACCGATACGGAGCTTTGTAACGATCATAACGTTGGCACCTGCGTTGTGGGCCTCGATGGCACAGGAAGAGCCTGCTCCGCCACCGCCGATGATCAGTACATCTACATCATAATCGATTTTTGTAAGATCGATTTTTTCGTTGAGCAGACGGCTTTCTGAATGGAGCATTTTTGTCAGTTCCAGTGGTGCTTTCTGTCCCTTGTTCGGTCCTACCTTAATCTCTGCAAATGCATCCGGGTTATAATCCGGATGGAATTTTTTGAGAAGAGCATCTTTCTCATCTGCACTCAGACGTCTTGGCTCTGTTGCCATACGCTCCGCTCTTGTAGCCTCTACCTTTTTGATGGATTCCATCATATTTTCTGGATATGGTGCATACATGTTTTACGCCCTCCTACTTCTCGATTTCTCTGCTGTTGTAAAGTTCCTGCATCTCTGTGATCGGCTTCTGCATGATCTTCTCGATCATATCGTCAAATTTGCCCTCGTGGATCTCTTCCACACGTTTCTCCAGATGCTCGCTTTTCGGCGCAATATATTTTCCGGTGAGACGTCTTGCCAGAAGACCTACCATCGGATGGGAAATTCCTGCCGGACATCTTACGGAACAGCAGCCGCAGCTTACACAGTCAAAGGATTCCTCTGCACATTTTTCAAGTTCGCCTCTCTGAGCATATGCAATATACTGCATGACATTTAAGTCCTGTGTACAGGCCTTTGTGCAGGCATTGCATCCGATGCAGCTGTAGATCTCCGGATAAAGCTCCATCATTACCTGCTGGTTCGGCTTAAGATCTTCTATATTATAAAGTCTCTTGTCTGTAGGGAAGAACGGGATACTTGCCACATACATTCCCTCCTGCACCTGTGTCTGACAGGCGAGACAGGTTTTCAGCTCATTCTGTCCCTTGATCCTGTAGATGGTCGCGCAGGCACCGCAGAATCCGTGTCTGCAGCCGCATCCTCTTTTTAATGTATAACCGGCATATTCCATAGCTGTCATAATGGTCAGATCACCGGGAACGCTGTATTTCTTACCGAAAAAATATACGTTTACCATATTATTTTCCATGTTGGTGTCCTTTCTTTTATCCAAATCGTACGCCATGTGGAACAGCCATCTCACACGTGCCCGTCGCAACGCTCTGCTGAACTAAGTACTAACTGCGACTAAGGAGTTCAGGAGAGCCTTCACTCCTAAGTCTTCGTAAGTACTGGATTTCAGCGCCGCTAAAACCGCTCCTAAAATGGGCATCTTAGCGAGATGGCTGTTCCACATGGCTGTGTACTGGCTATAACCAGCGCATATATTTGAAAGTTTCTTAAGGTGCAATCTATAACTTAGTACTCATTAGGTAATTCATCCACCTCATCACATCGGAATACCGGGCCGTCTTTGCAGACGTATTTGTCTCCGATGTTGCAGCGGCCGCATTTTCCGACACCGCATTTCATACGAAGCTCCAGTGTGGTATATACCTGATCTCTGGAGAATCCCAGCTCTTCCAGTCCTGCCAGAACGAATTTGATCATGATCGGCGGGCCGCAGACCAGAGCGGTCTTATTGGTATCAAAACCAATCTCCTTCAGATAATTCGGAACAAATCCTACATGACCGTCCCAGCCTTCCTGCTCGCGGTCAATGGTAAGATATACATTTACACCTTCTGTTTTCATCCATACTTCCTGGATTTCCTTAAGCTGCACCAGATCATCTGCGGAACGGGAACCATAGAGAATATCTACTGTTCCGTAATCCTCACGGTTATCCAGCACATAATTGATCACGGAACGAAGAGGTGCCAGACCGATTCCACCTGCGATGAACAGGAGATTTTTTCCCTTTAACTTATCTTCCACCGGAAAATGATTTCCGTATGGTCCGCGGACTGCGATCTCATCTCCAACCTGAAGGCTGTGGAGATAATCGGTAAGGGATCCGCATTTTTTGATGCTGAATTCCTGATAATCCTTTACAGTCGGAGAAGAAGTAATGGAAAACATACCTTCACTGACGCCTGGTGCACAGACCATGGCACACTGTCCTGGCATATGCTCGAAAAGCTTTCCACCCTCCGGAGCTTCCACACGGAAGGTTTTTACATCCGGTGTCTCCTGACGGATATCTGTGATCACGCCAACCTTGGGGATCAGCGTATCCAGTGTATAATTTTTATGACAGGTACATTCACTCATTCTTTTCACCTCCCTGTTTTTCAAAGGCCTTGATGACTTTTACGATATTTAAAGATTCCGGACATTTCTCCACGCAGCGGCCGCAGCCAACACAGGAGAACATGCCGTCATTATTTAACGGATAATAAACAAGCTTATGCATAAATCTCTGACGGAATCTCTGCATCTGGCTGGTACGGTTGTTTCCGTGAGCCATCATGGTAAAATCAGAGTACATGCAGGAATCCCAGCAGCGGTAACGGTGAACACCGTGCCCTGTGTCGTAATCCTTAATGTCATAGCACTGACAGGTCGGACATACGAAGGTACAGGTTCCGCAGGCAAGACAAGGCTTGTACAGTTTCTCCCATACAGGAGAATTGAAACGGTCCATGTATTCTTCCTGCGCCCATCCTTCCAGTGAAAGATGTGTATATGGAAGAAGCTCGATAATACCACGGATTGCCTTCTTCTCCTCTTCTACCTTTGTCTCATCAGCATCTGCCAAAAGCTCCTTCACAGCTTCTGTCAGAGCATTTCCTTTTTCTGTGAGAGGCTTCCAGAAAAGTTCTCCCTCGATGATCCAGGCTGCAACATCTGCTTCCGGATCTGCAGCATCAATGCCAAATACTTTACAGAAGCAGCTTTCCTCCGGTTCATGACAGGCAAGTGCTACGATAGTTCCATGTTCTCTTCTTGCCTGGTAAAAAGTATCCACCGGATCCCCAAGGAACACATTGTCGAGAACTTTCACGCCCTGTACATCACAGGCTCTCATTCCGAATACGACAAAATTCTGGTCTTTCAGTGCCTGAGGCTCAATGCTGATATTTTTCCCATCTTTTTTACAGGTATAGAGATTTTCACTCTGCGGAAAGAAAGCATCCTTCGGTGATTTCACGGTTTTCAGTGTTTCAAGGGAAACTTCTGCATCCTCGCTCCATGCCTTGAAGTTCACCTGCTCACTTACCTTTACCGGTAAATATAATTCCTGGTCTGCGGCAATTTTCCGGAATAATGCCGGCAGATTTTCTACTGCGATCTTATACATACATTATCCCCTTTCTGCCACGATCCCTGGCTCTACATCCTCAAAGGTAAAGCTGGTAAGCGGACCCTTTGACTCCGCATCCTCGCCTGCCTGATACTCACCGTAAAACGCATCAATATCCTTGATAAACTTACGGTTAAACAGATGAAGGGGAATTCCCTGCGGGCAGACTCTGCTGCACTCGCCACAGTCCGTACATCTTCCGGCTACATGGAAGGCACGAATCACATGGAACATCTTTTCCTCAAAGGAATCCACATTTGCCTTCTGGGCGCTATCGAACTTGTTGCTGTCAAAAACGCATTTGCGGCAGCTGCAGGCCGGACATACATTACGGCAGGCATTACAGCGGATACATTTACTCAGCTCGCTCTGCCAGAATGCAAATTTTTCTTCCGGACTCATTGCCTCGATCCGCTCAACTTCTGCGAAACGGTCAGCGTCCTTTGTCTCCTTTGACTCACCGATTAGTTCATCGTAAATTTTATGCTCTTTTCCTTTACATACATGGCAGCGTTCCAGCATGGCATCTTTGTATGCACAGGTTTTTTCTCCGTAAACAGTATCCACAGTCAATGTCTCTGCATCTCCGGTAATCTCTGCTCCGGAAATTCCCCGGATACCCTTGATCCCCATTTTACGGATCTTTTCAATATCCAGCTTTCCTTTACAGCCAACACCTACGATATAGGCTTTTTCTCTGTCTACACGATGCTCTTTCAAAAGCTGGTTAAAGCTATATGTATCGCAGGGCTTCAGACAGACCATGGTTTTTCCTTCCAGCTTGGAAGCTTCGATCATATATTTGCTTAAATTGGCACCGCAGAATCCATCATAGACAAAATCCTCCAGAGATTCCGGTGTTTCAAAATAGGCTGGTTCCGGATTAAAGGCAAGATCTCCGGCTTTCCACCCAAGAACCCGGACTACCGTGCCATCTGCAAGCAGTTCTTTTGCACGTTTTATCAGCTCCTGCATCTTATATCCTCCAATCTCACGTTTTTACCAAGTGAATGGATCTTCTCAACAAACTCATTCATAGTCTGTGAAAATTTCACGCCTTCTGCGGCAGATACCCATTCCACACGTGTTCTTCCGTTTTCCACCCCAATATAATCCAGCATTGAAAACAGAAGTGTCATACGTCTTCTTGCATAATAGTTTCCGGTACTGTAATGGCAGTCTCCCGGATGACATCCGCACATGATCACACCATCGGCTCCTTTTTCAAAGGCACGGAGGATGAACATGGGATTGACACGGCAGGAACATGGAACACGGATGATCTTTACATCCGCCGGATAGCTCAAACGGCTGCTTCCGGCAAGGTCTGCTCCGGCGTAGCTGCACCAGTTACAGCAGAATGCCACGATCTTTGGTCTGAATTCTTCCTTTATTTCTATCGACATATTGCATCCACCTCCGCGATAATCTGTCTGTTGGAGAAGCCCTGAAGGTCCATGGCTCCTGACGGGCAGGCTACTGTGCAGGCACCGCAGCCCTGGCAAAGTGCTGTATTGACAACCGCAACTCTTCTTGTCTCACGGATACCGTGATCGTTGACCTGTTTCTCCTCATAGGAAATCGCTCCGTAAGGACATACATTTGCACAGGTAGAGCATCCGTTACAGAGAAGCTCGTCGGATCTTGCCGTACATGGATTGGTTGTCAGCTTGTCCTTTGCAAGAAGTCCTATGGCCTTTACAGCCGCAGCTCCTGCCTGGGCAACTGTCTCCGGGATATCCTTTGGTCCCTGGCATACACCGGAAAGGAAAATTCCTGCTGTCGGTGATTCTACAGGACGAAGCTTTGCATGGGCTTCTGTAAGGAAATTGTTGGTGTCAATACTTGCAGTAAGCATAGTAGCGATCTTACGTACATCCGGATTCGGTTCAATAGCTGTTGCAAGAACTACCATATCTGCTTTCTTGAAGATCTGCTTATTATCAAGAAGATCCGAGCCCTGAACAAGAAGTGTTCCATCCGGCTGCGGAATTACTTTTCCTACCTGACCTTTGATGTAGTTTACGTTATACTGCTCGACTGCTCTTCTGTAAAACTCATCGAAGTTTTTACCAGGTGTACGGACATCAATATAAAATACCGTCACATTGGTATCCGGATATTTATCACGGATCAGCATGGCATGCTTAGCTGTGTACATACAGCAGATCTTGGAACAGTATGGCTTCCCGCGGTCATCGGAGCAACGGCTTCCAACACACTGGATAAATACGATCTCCTTCGGTGCTTTTCCATCGGAAAGGCGCTCAAGATGTCCTTTTGTAGGTCCTGCAGCATTCATGATACGCTCCAGCTCCAGAGATGTGATCACATCCTTGCTCTGGCTGTATGCGTATTCATCATATTTGTCAAGCTTGATGGTATCAAATCCGGTTGCCACCACGATTGCTCCGTATTTCTGTGTTACGATCTCATCCTGCTGATCGTAATCAATGGCTCCTGCCTGACATACTTTGGAGCAGACACCACATTTGCCTGTCTTAAATTTCAGGCAATGCTCTCTGTCGATCACAGGAACATTTGGAATCGCCTGTGCAAACGGAGTATAAATAGCTGACCGGTTGTTCAGCCCTCTGTTGAACTCATTTGGAATCTTTTTGGAAGGACATTTTTCCTGGCAGACTCCACAGCCTGTACATTTGTCCATGTTGACACTTCGCGCTTTTTTGCGGATATCAACAGTAAAATCTCCTACAAAACCTGCAACTTTTTCTACTTCACTGTATGTATAGATATTGATCTTTTCGTGAGCTGCAGCCTCCACCATTTTGGGAGTAAGGATACATGCGGAGCAATCCAGAGTAGGGAAGGTTTTGTCAAGCTGTGACATTCTTCCGCCGATACTTGGTGTTTTTTCCACAATATCAACTTCATAGCCTGCATCGGCAATATCAAGAGCCGTCTGGATTCCGGCGATACCGCCTCCGATGATCAGGGCTCTCTTTGTAACCTGGCTTTCTCCCGGCTGAAGAGGAGCATTTAAATTGACTTTTGCTACTGCTGCTCTTGCAAGGATCACGGCCTTCTCCGTAGCCTCCTGCATATCCTTGTGGATCCAGGAACAGTGCTCACGGATATTTGCGATCTCCACCATATATGGATTCAGGCCGGCCTTTTCCGCTGCTTTACGGAAAGTTGCCTCATGCATACGCGGAGAACAGGAACAGACAACCACTCCTGTGAGATTTTTTTCACGGATGGCTTCCTGGATCCTGGACTGTCCTGCTTCAGAACACATATACTGATAATCTTCTGCATGGACAACTCCTGGCTCTTTTGCAATGATCTCCACAACTTTTTTCACGTCTACCGTAGCGGCAATATTACTTCCGCAATGACAGACAAATACACCGATTCTCTGCACTTTCTCACCTCCTGTATCTTCTGAACGCACTTACAAGCAGCTGCTGAGGAAGCTCCGGATCAAGAAGCTCCGGAATTTCATTTGGTGAAAGATAGTCTCCGCCTTTTTCCCGAACAACCAGCTGTCTTGCCCCGTCAATGATCTTTCCGGGTTTTACGTCTCGCGGACAGCGCTCCACACAGGCAAAACAGGAAAGACATTTCCACAGGGATGCTGAATTTACAAGTGCTTCGATATTTTCATTGATCACGTAGGACACAAACTGATGAGGCTTGATATCCATCTCGTCAAAGGATGGGCAGGTAGCAGAGCATTTGCCACACTTCATACATTTCAGAGGATTGGTCCCGCTGATCTCCTTTATTTTTTCCGCAGCAGAATGGTTATCTCTCATTTTGCCACCTCCTCTTTGACGCCAAGGGCTTCTGCCAGAAGCTCTGTAAAATAGTAAACCGGCATTTTATTTCCGGAATTTTTATTCAGATTGTATTTGCAAAGCGGACAGGCAGTGATCAGCATATCTGCGCCAAAGCCTGCTGCGCTTTCTTCAATCTTTTCACACATATTCTGTGACATTTCTTTTTCTTTCAGGGATATATATCCTCCACAGCATTCATTTCTGTAAGGATAGATCACAGGCTCAGCGCCAAGGGCACGGATAAAATCCTCCATGATCCTTGGATTTTCCGGATCATCAAATGCCATGATCTTTCCAGGTCTCAGAAGCAGACATCCGTAATAGGCTCCGATCTTCTTTCCGGTAAAAGGATTTACTACTTTTTCTTTCAGTTTATCAAAACCGACTCTGTCCCGGAGAACCTCCAGATAATGGAGAACGGTTGTCTCTCCTTCATAGGGAGCTTCCAACTGCATATAATTGTTGGCTCTGGTCCGGATATCTTCCACATTTTTCATATCATCATTGACACGCTTGATCACATGATGACAGGCTGAACAGATCGTCACCAGATCCTGGCCTTTTTCTTTTGCCTGGTTTAACGCACGGACGGAAGAAAGCTTTGTGGCGATCTCGTCTGTGCCAAGCGGATAAACACCACCACAACACTGCCAGTCCTCGATCTCCTCAAGCTCAAACCCAAGGGCTGTGGCACTGGCTCTGGCATACTCATCCAGATCTTTGGCCTTTGTTCTCAGGGTGCAACCCGGATAATAACTGTACTTCATACCTTTCATTATCCTTTCTTAGTCTAAAATCTGACGTTTCTAGTAGATATTCTTGTTCATATATTGTCTTTTTTTTAACGATACATGAATAAAAAAATGAAATCTCAACTAACACTTATTTGAGTTTTTTTATCAATTTGCACCCAAATAAAAGAGAAAAACACTCTTCCTCCGCAATTAAGAAGTGTATTAGCTCGATTTCCGAAATCATCATATCACGTTATTTCTGTTTCGACAAGGCTTTTTCGATATTTTTTTGTGTTTTTTTTAACGTACTTTTGAAAAACCTTATCATTTACGATCCTGTTTCCATGATAATTTTCATTTTCGGGCATAAAAAAAGCTCCGGATCTCTCCGAAGCTTTTTTGCTCCTATCAGTAAATAATGATCGGATAACCTGCATCAATGGTGTTATAGATCAGTGCTGCCTGATCCTTAGGCAGATTGATGCAGCCGTGGCTTCCGTTGGTTTTATAACGGTTCCCGCCAAAGGATGACTGCCAGGACGCATCATGAAGTCCCTGTCCGTAGACAAAAGGCATCCAGTAATTAACCTTTACATCGTAACCATATTCATTGCTGGTAAGGTTAAAGGGACTCGCCTTGTAGGCGATCGGCCATGCACCACGATATGTTTCACGCCCCTTCACCGGCTTACCGCTGACAATATCTGTTTCCGTCACAAGGCTTCCGTCCTTATACAGCCACAAATGCTGTGCATCCAGACTGACCTCTATGTAACTGCCTGCCAGATCGTCTGTTCCGTTTCTCTGGTATCCTTTTTTGCTGTAAACAGGCTCTCTTGTTACAGCAGTACCACTTTTCAGGTCTTCCAGAAGCTGAGCATACTCTCCGTCCTGATCGATCCGGTATCCGTACTCATTTCCCTCAATGGTCACATCCGTCCCCGCAGATGTATGAAAGGTGCGGGGAACATAAATGGTATTGTATTTGTTGGCAAGCTCACTGATGTAGGCTTTAATGGCTTCTTCATCTAAAGTCAGCGTCTCCCCTTCAGCCTTCAGCCAGGATGTGATCGTATCGGAATCCAGAACAGCCGTTTCACTTCCGAATGTATAAGTTACTGTACTGCTGCGGTATTTCTTCAGCTGGCTGTTCAGATCTGTAATCTTATTTTTCATATCCTCTGTTACAGTGACCGTCGGGCTTACATACACATGCTTGTTGATCGGTACTGTGATGGTATCCCCAAGCATAGCCGTATCAAATGCTGCGTTCAGATTTGTGTCCACGGTAGTCTCCAGCTTATCCGGATCGATCTCCGTCCCCTGTACCTGTTTCACAAGGGTGAATTCTTTTTTCTCCTTATCGTACTGAATGGCTGCATCAACAGAAGCTTTTCTTTCTTCCGTACCGAAATTTGAAAGATCGAGAGCCTGCTTTTCCTGCTCCTCATCTTCCTCGATCTGACATTCCGGTTCTATATTTTCTTCCTTTGGAAAAAGCTTCCGGCTCTCTTCCCGCTGTTTCTGAATTTCTGTAAGCTTACTCAAAAGGGCTTCTTCATTGAGACTGTAGCCCAGCTCTTTCAAAGTAGTACTGTAAACTTCCTGATCATTTTCCTGAAAGGATACCGGACGATCTGCAAATTCCGCAGCGATCTTTTCTTCTGCCTGCTTTGCATCCAGTCCGGAAACATCCACTCCCCATATGGAAATCTTCCGTCCCAGCGTATTGTGATCTGCCAAGTATGTATAGACAAATAACCCTGCCACTGCCAGGATCGTTACGCCAATGCAGATCCCAAGTATGATCTTCAGTGTCTTTTTACTGATGGTTGATCTTTTCTCCATATCCTTATCCCTCGAGTCTTATGTAATATATGTTATGTTGTCACACTGGCTGTTATTATAATACAATAAATCCCATTTTCTGTAAAAATGACTTATCCCGGATCCTTCTGATCCGGTAAAAAAAGACAGACTGACGCCTCTGCGAAAATCTGTCTTTCTCATACGTTTCTTTATCTGTTTCTTCCGGCAATATTTCTCCAGGGATCTTCTGCTTCTTATTCCGGCATTACGATCTTGCCTGCAACGGCACAGGCTGCTGCTGTTTTCGGAGATGCCAGATAGATCTGAACCTTGGAAGTTCCCATACGTCCCAGGAAATTACGATTGTTGGTTGCCACAACCTTTTCACCGTCTGTCAGGATTCCACCGGTCCTTCCGCAGCAAAGTCCGCAGCCCGGATGTGTAATGATAGCCCCTGCTTCCGCAAGAGTATCCAGAATGCCAAGCTCAATAGCCTGACGGTAAATTTTGCGGCTGGCAGGAGTCACGATCAGCTTTACAAAGTCTGCAACCTTTTTGCCCTTCAGCACCTCTGCTGCCGCCATAAGATCCTCCAGACGTCCGTTGGTACAGGAACCGATGAATACCTGGTCGATGGTCTCACCCTGAAGCTCACTGACATCACGGATCTTGTCCACCTGAGACGGACATGCCATTACCGGCACAAAATCCTCTGCTTTATAAGTTATGGTCTTCATGTAGACAGCATCCTCATCTCCCACAAGACTCTTCTGATAATCATCAAGCTCTACGTTGCAGTAAGCAGCTGTCTTCTCATCCGGTGTGAAAAGTGCACATTTCGCACCGGCCTCAATTGCCATATTCGCCATAGTCATACGGCTTGCCACAGACATATTTTCAATGGTGCTTCCGGAAAATTCCAAAGCACAGTAAGTAGCTCCATCTGCACGAAGGTCACCGATCAGGCGGAGGATAATATCCTTGGACATGACATTCTCCGGAAGTTCTCCGTCGATCACAACCTTTATGGTTTCCGGAACCTTGATCCACATGGTTCCTGTTCCCAAGATGCTGGCCATCTCTGTGTAACCGATGCCGGAAGAAAACGCACCGACACATCCATAAGTCGTGGTATGGCTGTCTGTGCCAAATACAATATTACCGGGTTTAACATAACCTGCCTCAGTCATAAGCTGATGACAGATACCGTCACTTCTGTGTACGTTTTTCATGCCATATTTAGCTGCAAAAGCATCTCCCACATGGAAATGTCTGGTATCATCCTGCTGACTTGCCGGTACAAGATGGTCATAGATCAGAACAACCTTGTCCGGATCCCACAGCTTCTGAAAGCCCATCTCCTCAAATTTTTCCGCTACAAACGGAATAAAGATATCATGGATCATCACTCTGTCCACATTGACCGTCACGATATCACCAGGTTTTACTGCCTTGCCTGTATTATGTCTGATAATTTTTTCAATGATCGTCTCGCCCATTATTTCTCTCCTCTCCGTTTTTTAGTCCAGGCCGTTCAGCTTACGCATGGCTTTTACCAGTCCGCCAGCCTGGATGATATCCATCAGATTCTCCGGAAGAGAAGCGATCGGGTACTGTTTTCCATTGTGCTCTACATGCTCATTCATTACTACCGTAACCTGATCTCCCTCTTTTACATTGTCATGAAGATCCGGCTGCTCAATAAGAAGAAGGCCGTTGTTAATGGAGTTGCGGAAAAAGATCCGGGCAAAAGATTTCGCAATGACACACTGCACACCCAGTGCCTTGATGATCTCCGGTGCCTGCTCTCTGGAGGATCCGCATCCGAAGTTCTTTCCTGCTACAATAATGTCGCCCTTTTGGATCTGTCCGGCCAGCTCCGGACGAAGGGGGCTGAATCCGTACTGTTTCATATCGTCAATGGTTTTCAGTGCAAGGTACTCCGTCGGGATAATGATATCCGTATCAATATCATCACCAAGTACCCACACTTTTCCTGTAAATGCTTCCATATGTATATCTCCTGTTTATTCCGTTCCGTATCATCAGGCAAATGTTTTCTGTCTGCTCTGTTATAAGAACCCACGCCGAAACGGATCATCCTCTGATAATTTCTGAATATATTATTTAAATCTTTTCTGAAACTCTTATACTCTGTCAGCAGTTGCGATCTCACCTGCAACGGCAGATGCAGTAACTGTTGCCGCAGATCCCAGGTAAACCTTGGAGCTCGGATGCCCTGCACGTCCCTTGAAATTACGGGTTCCTGTGCTGATCAGAACCTCATTCTCGCCGATAACACCCTGGCAGCTTCCCCAGCATACACTGCAGTTCGGGTTCATAACAATAGCCCCTGCTTCCATGAAGATATCGATAAGCCCCTCCTTTAATGCCTGACGATAAATGGTCTGGCTTGCAGGAACAACCAGGAAACGAACTCCCTCTGCAACTTTTTTGCCTTTGATCACCTCTGCGCCTACACGGAGGTCTTCAATACGGCCGTTATTGCAGGAGCCAAGGAACGCTTCGTTGATCTTGATGCCGCAGGTTTCCTCAGCCGGAACCACATTGTCAACAAAGTCTGGCTTCGCTACAACCGGACGGACTTTTGAAAGATCAAAGGTATACTCTCTTGCGTAAACAGCATCCGGATCGCTATGATATACCGCTTTTGGCTCACGTCCATGCTCTTTCAGATATTCCAGAGCTTTATCATCAGCCTCAAAGATTCCTGTCTTCGCACCAGCCTCAACAGCCATGTTGCAAAGTGCCATACGGTCGCTGATGCTTAAGGTTCTGGCGCCCTCACCGGTAAACTCCATTGCCTGATAGTTGCAGCCGTTTGCCCCGATCTCACCGATAATGGTAAGGATCAGATCTCTTGCGTAAACACCCTCAGGAAGCTTCCCTGTCAGGTTAAATTTTACGGTTTCCGGAACCATGACCCAGGATGTTCCGGTCACCATTCCGTAAAGGAAATCTGTGCATCCTACACCGGTACCGAAAGCACCAAGTGCTCCGTAGGAACAGGTATGGCTGTCAGCACCGAAGATCAGCTGTCCCGGACGGACATAATTCTCGATCATGATCTGGTGGCAGACACCCTTTCCTTCCCAGAAATCAATATTATTTTCTCTTGCAAAATCTCTCATCTTTTTCTGGGATGCCGCTGTTTTCGGGCTGTCAGACGGTACGTTATGGTCTACGATTAATACCAGCTTCTTTGTATCTGCAATATGAGGATTTTTTAATTTATTGTTGTACATATCAACAGTCAGATGTGTGGTTCCGTCATTGCTCATCAGATGATCCAGTGAAACCGTATAGATATCTCCGGGTTTTACACTGTCCACTCCAGCCGCTGCCGCGATGATTTTTTCTGCGATCGTCATTCCCATCTCTTATTCCTCCTCACGGTTCAGAGAAGCGATAAGGCCGCCCTGATTCAGTATATTCTGCATGTATTCCGGCAGTTTTGTGCAGGAATAAGTCTTACCATTGGCAACAGCAGTTCCCTCGGACATATGAAGCTCCAGGGTATCTCCTGTCTTCACAGCATCCGGGAGATCCTTACAGACAATTGCCGGAAGTCCGATATTAATGGCATTACGGAAAAAAATACGAGCAAAAGATTTCGCAATAACTGCCTTTACTCCAAGTGCCTTAAGAACACCCGGTGCCTGCTCTCTGGAGGATCCGCATCCGAAGTTCTCTCCTCCAACTACAAAATCTCCCGGTTTAACCTTTTTGGAAAAATCCGGATCCAGTGATTCAAATGTGTGGTCCTTCATTTCATCCAAATTCGGCAGAAGCAGATACTGGGATGCAATGATCTGATCGGTATCAAGGTCATTATGAAATTTAAAAATCGTTCCCTTATCCATAAAACAAGTTCCTTTCTGATCGTTATCCATTTCCGGGTTAACATTCCTCTGTTACCCTTTTCGTCCTATATTCTAACACAAAACGTCATATAATTAAAATGTATATTTTTAATACTTAATATAACTTTAAGTTATAAAGTCATTTCCCTGTGATCAGCGCAAAATATCCCCACTCCCACAGAAGCTCTTCAAAACTGTTCTCAAGATATTCCCGGATATCGTCTTCCTCATATCCGGTCATTCTGGAGATCACTACCATATAATCCCGGAGTGTTTCGTAGGGAAGAGATCCCCGTCCATCTTTCTGCCACCGAAGAAAAACAGCCTGGCGGATGGTGGCATATTCCATACCGATCCACTGCATATGGACCAGGGCATCTTCCAAATCTCCCTCCGGTGTCAGAAGATCTGAATATACTTCGTTGGCAAGAAAGCTCCGGAGAAGGTCTTCATATACACGAAATTTCCGATAAAAATCCTCCCGGGCTTCCACCAGTTCCTCTTCCTCATATTCTTCGGACAATTCCTCCGCAAGTTCCATCACCGGCTCCAGATATTTCCGGTAAAGTCCCTCTTTCCGGTAATTTACAGCCAGGTCCTGCAAAAGTTCATTGCATTCGTCCATGGTATCCAGAACAGGCAGCTCTATTTCATTAATAGCATGTTCCAGTTGGCGAATCGTTTTCTCTGAAAAATAATCTTCCACAAGCTCTGTGGTAAGCGGCATGTTCCAGTGAAGTTCCTTCAGAACATAAAAACTTTCAAGAAGGATTTCCTCCGGTGTTTTTTCAGGATCCATTATAAGATCCATAACCTTCCGGCGCACAAGAAAAAGCGGCTGTTCCTTTTCTTTTGGAGTTTCCGGAAAAGCGATTCTTTTCTTCTCCTTCCAGATGTCCAGGACAGCCGGGCAACAGGGCATCATGGTCGCTTCCTTATGATCCTGAAATTCATGGATCTCCCTTGGAAAAATCTGGCAGGTCTCTGAAAGCATCGAATCCCCATAAGCACTTACCAGATAGCACAGTCTGTTCTTTGCAAGAAAAGGACAGTCGTGCTCTTCCGTCATCTTCATGATCCGGCTGCCGTCCTTTTTCATGGTATAGGCCTGCAGGCAGCTTCTGTGTCCGGGCACCTCTGACGGCGGCTGGATGGTTTTCCAGTTTCTGTAGGTTTCATCATCTATGTTGATCTTCCATTCCCTGCAGCAGCTGATGGTGCATTTGTCTGCAATACAGGTAAATTCGTCGTAATAATCAGGTTTTAATAATTCCATGTTTCCTCCATATTCTTTATTTTCCAGCTCCAATGTCTCCTGTTTGCAAAATGGACATGAGTTGACCTGTTTTATTTTCCCCGTAAACACAGAAAAGCGGAATTCTATCCGCTTTTTCTGATATTCTGTGTATTCGTTTTTATTCTGCAGTCTCTCCCAGAAGCTGCCTGTGAACTTTCCGCCTTACAAACCAGAAACAGGTCACCTGCATGATGATCGTAAGGATCCAGGATGCCGGATAAGAAATAAACAGTACTTTCAGTGATCTGTGAGCCGGGAAAATTCCGAAAATCCACACAATTCGAAGGCCGACCGTTCCGATAATAGACAGGATCATCGGCACACCAGAGCGTCCCATTCCGCGCAGTGCTCCCGGAAACAGATCCATCTGTCCGCAAAGGAAATAGGTAACTGTGGTATAGACAAGAATCTCCATTCCGCATTGGATAACCTTAGGGTCTTCCGTATAGATCTTCAGAAGCTGCGGACCGAAAAAGTATGCACCACAGCCCATGGCAAAGGATACGACAAAGGACAGGATCATACAGTCAACAAGCACCCGGTCCATACGTTTCGGTTTTCGCACACCATAATTCTGACTGGTAAAGCTCATGCAGGCCTGGGTAACCGAATTCACGGACACATACAGAAATCCAAAAATATTATTGGCTGCTGTATATCCTGCCATAGCAATGGAACCAAAGGAGTTTACAGAAGACTGAAGAAGTACATTGGAAAAATTGATCACTGTACTCTGGATCCCGGCAGGCAGTCCCACCTGGAAGATCTGCTTCAGGTACTCTCCCTTTATGGACAGTTTTGAAAAACGCAGCTGATAGCTTCCCTCTGTCTGATACAGACACCGAAGGACAAGAATGCAGGAGATCAGCTGAGAGATCACCGTTCCGATTCCCACACCGGCCACGCTTAAATGACACACGATCACGAAAAACAGATTCAAAAGCGCATTGGCACAGCCGGAAATGATCAGAAAGACCAGCGGCCGCTTGGTATCTCCCACAGCACGCAGGATCGCCGCACCATAGTTATACAGCATAAAAAACGGCATTCCCAGGAAATAAATACGCATATAAAGAGTAGAAAGATCGATCACATCGTCCGGTGTATCCATCAGTTCCAGGCAGATTCTGGCAAAGATCACTCCCAGAACTGCCATGATGATCCCGCTGATCAGAGCCAGCAGGATCGATGTATGTACTGTTTCTGACATTTCTTCATCCTTACCGGCAGCATAAAATCTGGCTGCCAGCACATTGGCACCAAGAGAAATCCCGATAAAAAGGTTGGTAAACACATTGATCAGTGCGGTAGTGGAGCCTACTGCCGCCAGCGCCTCACTTCCGCTGAAACGTCCCACTACCACGATATCCACTGCATTGAACATCAGCTGCAGGATACCGGACAGCATCAGCGGCAGTGAAAACGAAATCAGCTTGTCCATGATCGATCCATTACACATATCGATCTCATACTTGTTTTTTTTCACGATTTCATCCCCCATGTTCATACTTACATAAGAATATTATAGCACCTTTCATCGGAAAGCTACAATGAAATATTTTTATGGAGAATATGCAGCGGCTGCATAAAATACGCAGCCGCACAGTAACGTGTGTTTATCATTTCACTATCTTTCCAGGAGTCCTGCATCACGAAGGTTTGCAAGAAGTGCATTAAACTCCTCCACAATATCATCTACGCTTGTTGCATTTCCCACAGCAGCTGCCGGAGTTACTGTTCCAGCAGGACCGGTGGCTCCCGCTGCTCCTGCTGGACCAGTGGCTCCTGTTGGGCCGATTGCTCCCGCTGGGCCAGTGGCTCCGATTGCACCAGCCGGACCTGTTGCTCCCACCGGACCGGTGGCTCCCGTTGTTCCAGCCGGACCGATGACTCCCGCCGGACCCGTTGCTCCTGTTGCTCCTGTTGCCCCTGTTGCTCCTGCCGGACCCATTACTCCTGCCGGACCCATTACTCCTGCCGGACCGGTGGCTCCCGTCGCTCCCATTGCTCCCGCTGGACCAGTGGCTCCCGTTGCTCCCGTTGGACCTGTTACTCCTGCCGGACCAGTAGCTCCTGTTGCTCCCGTCGGACCGATGACTCCGGCTGGACCCGTTGCTCCAGCCGGACCCGTGGCTCCCGTATATCCCTGTATTCCCGGTTCCCCCTGCGGTCCCTGAGGACCCATAGGACCCGGAACTCCCGGACAGCCTCTGGGACCGGTTGGTCCTGTAGGTCCCACAGGGCCTGGGCAGCCTCTTGTTCCACATCTGTCACATCCACAGGAACTATGATTTCCATAACAGGACATACAGGACAAATCCTCATGACTGTCCTGCTGCATTTCCATTTCCTTACGTTTTCGATGCCTGAACAGCATTCTTCGATCACCTCATAGGAAAATAACTTTCCCTACAGTATATGACAACAGCTTTTACCTGTGCATAGGATCCCCGCAAGCTTGTACCCTGCCAGAAAAATATAATAAAGATATCTTTTCTTTTATGCCAGACCATATTTTTCCCAGAAATATTTCTGGTCATACAATACTCCCGGATCTTCCGGCTTCAATCCCTTCGCTTTCTTATGAAAAAAGAATGCCTGCTCCGGACATCCCATCTTATCATAACAAACGCAAAGCTGCATATATGGCACAAATCCATGACACTCAGCCATAAAAAATCCACATTTTTTCTTATCTGACGGCACAGTAAGCGCCTGCCCATACCAATAGCCAGCCTGTCTGGGAAGCTCTCTTTCCAGAAAAATCTTTCCGACCTCACAACAGATTTCCGCCCTCGGCACATCCATAGTCAGACTGTACAGAAAAGCTTCCAGTGCGTACTTTTTTTCTCCCATTTTCCGGTAGCACTGTCCAAGTACAAAACAGGCATCGATCTTATTTTCCAGCCATCCGGACGGATTTTTCAGGAACTCCACCAACACAGCCTCTGTCTCCGGATAACGCTGATGATAATACAGTTCTCTCCCATAATAAAGCTGATGTCTGGGTTCCAGCGTTTCTCCTCCTGCCAGCATTTTTTCATAAATGCGAAGATTACGGTCCGGATCACCTTTTCCACATTTCCGGTGCCGGATCACCACATCTGAATAAATGATATTTCCCTCCGGAATCACAGTTTCATGAACTGCCCCATTCCATCTGAAATTTCTGGATGTTTTCATTATCCGCTCCCGAAAATAAGAAAATGTTGTTCTCCCGCTCTGGTCAAACCCTGCCGCATATTCCATCATTACAACATCTGTTCCGGGATTCAGAGTTTCTTTAAGACTCTTCAGTTTTTCCAGATTTTCTTCATCCAGGACATCATCCGCATCCAGCCACATCCAGTAATCGGTGCGGACTTTTTCCAGAAGAAAATTACGCGGAGCAGAAAAATCATCACACCAGGGAAAATCAAACACCTGCGACGTATACTGCTCCGCGATCTCTTTTGTTCTGTCTGAAGAACCGGTATCTGCGATCAGGATCGCATCCATCACCTGAGAAACCGGCTTTAAAATCCTTTCAAGAACTGCTTCTTCATTTTTTACGATCATACATAGACTGAGGGAAATCATATTTCAGGATCCTTCGGATTTTTATAATATTTATGCCGTTCCCGTCAGTCCTATGCCTTCTGTCAGTGTACAGCTTCTACTTTCGGATAAAGCTGAACTCATCCTCATATCACCAACTGTAGTATATCCTCTATATGTTCTGCAAGACGATCTGCTCCGTTCAGCTCCCCGCTCTCACCATATCCATACAGGCATCCTATAAATGGGCTTTTGCAGGCTCTGGCACATTCTAGATCCTGCCTCCTGTCTCCGACCACCAGATAAGGGCCTGTATATTCCCGGATGATTTCCTGCACAATTTCTGTCTTTGGACGGAATCCATACGATTCGCAGTCATAAAAATGATCGAACCATCGTTCCATCCCAAATTCCTTCCAGTGCGCCTCACGATAGGAAGCTTTACAGTTACTTAAGATCACAAGATGATATCCCCGGTTCTTCAAGGCTGTAAGCATCTCCTCTGCTCCCGGATACCACACTGCCTTATGCTTCCTGATCTGTCTGACCATCAGTTCTCCTACCATCCTGCTCGCCTGCTCTTTATAGCTCTGATCCAGCTCCGGCAAAAATGTATTCCACATCTCCTTACTGTTAAATCCAAGCCAGCCGGCAATTTCCGCCGAGCCTATCTCCCGTTCTTCTGCAGCCTTCTGTTCTGTCAGCCACTGATAGGTTTCACGAAATGCCGGTTCATAGATTCC